>JAABUO010000251.1_pt1 | contig 130652 bp, 122 predicted proteins | sample 5559291 | NCBI WGS metagenome assembly JAABUO01 (sample SAMN10711878, study PRJNA513372) | rock metagenome | isolation source: Antarctica rocks | place: Antarctica: Victoria Land, Finger Mt sud
CTAGAAAGAAGTTGTTTAAAAAAGAACTCTGCTTCAAATGCAAGAAGTCAAAACATAAAGCATGCAACTGTCTTGAATCAGCTCAGATGCATGAAATCGCAGCGAATTCGAAAAACGATCTGTTCTCGTCAAAGTAGTGACTGAGAGCGATATACTCATATTTTGTTTCATCAGCATGTCTGATGATTCATTTAATTTCAAGTCGTTCACTGTTGACGTCATCTTGAGTAGTCTAGAAAAAATATTCAAATCTCTTATTCTGATAAATACTGAAGTCACTAACATGACTTTCATTGATGAATCTTTGATGCTCAAGCTATGTGAATGCTTTGATATTCAGTCAATATCGCTGTCAAAATCAAAGTCAATTCAATCATATGATGAAACTTCTGATTGAAAGTCGATTACATATGCTCTGTATACATCGATCATGATACAAGAACACAAGAATGAAATTATGTCTTTATTAATAACTCATCTAGAACAGCACAAGATAATCATTGAAAATCTTTGATTGAAAAGAAATCAGATTTTGATAAACTCTGCAAATGATCAATTAATATTCTCGTTGAATATTTGAACATCGAAATCTGTTGTTTTAAAGACAAGCAGTCAATCAGCATTTCACAGATCTGAATCAAGCGAAATCTGCAAAATGAAATGAAAGAACTTGAACTCAATGATTATGTTGACAATCATCTTGAAGTGACTCACGAACTCAAAACTAGTGAATCAGTTCATTGAATCTGTTTGACTCATTGAATCTGTACTCATACGAAAGCAAAGCACTCAAGTTGATCTCGATCAACTTCGTCTCTTTCAGTTAATTAAGAAAAAGAAGCTCATTAATATTGTCATGATTGAAGTCGCTGTGTATTGAACTCTAGTCAAGAATAAGAAGATCAAGATCTTCTGCTTGATCATCAGTGAAATCAACAAAGCGCTTAGCTCAGTTAAAGATTTCGCGAAACTGAATGAAATAATCTCTGTCATGTCATTAAATGAACTGAAGAAAAAGCTTTCAATAGTTTATCACGACTTTCTGAATGTTTTTAATAGAGAAAAGACAACGCAGTTGCCTTTGCATTTATCATACGATCATAAGATTGAATTAGAAGAAGAGAGTCAATTTTCTAGAAGTCGATTGTACTCTATGTCGAGTCACAAGCTACAGAAGATCAAAGAGTATCTAAAAGAGAATTTAAAGAAGAAGTTCATCACACTCAGCAAAGCTTCTTTTGCTTCGTCAATACTATTTGTCAAAAAGAAAGATGATAGTCTTCACTTTTGCATGAACTATCAAAAACTGAATGCTCTGATCAAAAGAGATCATTATTCAATACTCTTAATAAACGAAGTACTAGCTCAAATTCAAGACAGTAAGTATCTGACTTGACTCAACATAATCGTCACGTTTAAGAAACTGCGCATGAGTTCAGAAAGTGAGAATTTAACTACTTTTGTTACTTTCTTCAACGTCTACAAGTATAGAATAATGCTCTTTGAATTGACTAATGAATCTGCGTCTTTTTAGCACTATATCAACAATGTGTTGTTTGAATGTCTGCATAAATTCTGTCAGACATACTTGAATGATATTCTCATCTACAATAAAACATTGAAAGAACATAGAACTCACGTGAAAGAAGTGCTAGACAAGCTTCGTGAAGTCGATCTACAGATAGACATAAACAAGTGTGAATTCAAGATTCAGAAAATCTCGTTTCTTAAACTACTGATATTCATCAATGATCTACGAATGAACTCTTGAAAAGTAGATGTGATTCGAAGCTGAAAAGTGTCATAATCATTGACTTATATGCAGATCTTCATTGACTTCTGCAATTTCTATCAATGATTCATAAAGAACTTCTCAAAGATCGTTTGACTCATGATAAAGCTGACTCGAAAAGATCATTCATTTGAATGAACAGAGATTTGTCAGATAATCTTTGAGAAACTGAAGCAACAGATGATGACAGCTCTCGTTCTAAAGCATTTCAATTCAATCAGAAAAGCTATTCTGAAAATGAACTTCTTGAACTATGTCAACGACGAAGTATTGTCTCAGTATGACGATGAAGACATTCTACATTCAATGATTTTCTATAGCAAGAACATGATTTTTGCAGAATGCAACTACGAGATCTACGACAAAAAGCTTTTGACTATTATTCAATACTTGAAGCATTGATGTCTTGAATTGAAATGTACTGATATTTTGATCAAGATCTTCATTGATCATCTGAATTTGAAGTACTTTATGATCATCAAGAAACTGATCAGACGACAGACTAAATGAGCTGAGAAGTTATTCAAATATAACTTCAAGATCATATATCAGTCAGAAAAGCAGAATCTGAAAGCAGATGCGTTGATCAGAATGTCAGACGTCAAGTCAGTTGAATCAAATGATGATCAAAAACTATATCAGCATCAGATGCTATTATCAGCAAGCACATTTGAATTGCAATCAATAGAAGATGATCAAGATCTGACTCAAACCTTGCTCATATTTGACTCAGATTTGAAACAGAAATTGAAAGTTAATGAAGATTCAATCAAAGAGATGATTTCTATTCAGAATCGAATTATAGTCGAAAATCAAATGAATCAACTATGTATTGATATTCGAGCAGCTCTGAAACAGAACAGAAGAATCTGTCAAGATATTAATCTGAACAACTGCAGAGTACTTGATGAAGTACTCTGAAAAGATGATAGACTATGAGTTTTTCAGTCAATGATCACTCAATTAATAAGAAAAGCACATGATCTTTCAATCAGTGATCATTCTGACATGAATTGAACATTAGACTTGTTGAAATGATCATATTGCTGATCGAAGATGAGAACGATGATCAAATGCTACATTCGAAACTGTTATGTTTATCGTAGATCAAAAGCATCAAGAGATCGAATCAATGAACTGCTGAAGTCATTGCTCATACTCAAGCAGCGATGACAGAACATATCATTAGACTTTATTATTGATCTATCAGAAAGTGATGAAAACAACGCGATTCTGACAGTCATAGATCGATTGTCTAAGAAACGACATTATATATCATGTTGATCAGATGATGAAGAAATCTTCGCAGAATAAACAGTCAAGCTACTGTTGATATTAGTCTTCAGAACTCATGAACTATCAAGATCAATAGTGTTCAATCGTGATTCACAATTCATATCAATTGTCTGAAAGTCTTTATGTCTGAGACTCAACATCAAGATGAAACTATTCACAGATTATCATTCGCAAATCAATGATTAAACAGAAAGAGCGAATCAGAATGTGAAATGATATCTACGAAGCTATTGCTCATATATGCAAGATGATTGATTTATCTGATTATTTATGACTGAATTCGTTGATAACAATGCTATTTCGTCGTCAATTGAACAGTCAGCGTTCTTTCTGAATAAGAACTTTCACTCTTGTATGAGCTTCGATTCGAATTCAACTGAATATGAGATCACTCAAGCTAGAATCGAAGCGAGCAAAGCGAAGAATATATTCAAACACATGAAATGATCACTAGCATTGATCAAGCAAGCATTAGCAAGAGTCAGAGTCACAATAAAGAAACAGATTAACAAGCATTGAAAGAAAATGATCTACAAGATAGATGACATGATGTTTCTAGATTCTAGAAACATTATGATCACAAGATTGTCAAAGAAACTAGACAATAAAATGCTAGAATCTTTCAAGATTCTGATCAAGATTGAACATGCATATTGACTGAAATTGTCATTGACAATGAAGATTCATTTGAAGTTCATCTTGAATCTGCTGCAACTGAATTCAAAGAACTCTCTGAAAAAACAATGAAATGAGTCGTCTGATTCTATAGTGATGAATGATAAAGATGAATTCAAAGTGAAGAACATTCTGAACTTCAGACACTACAGATGATGATTACAATATCGTGTCAATTGAAAAGAATACGACGTCGATCTACATTGATATAACGTCGATGAAAATGAGTTCAAGAAATGTCAGAAGATTGTAAATGACTTTCATGAATGATATTTGAATAAGTCAAGATAGAAATTGAAAGAAAGATCAATCGAACTGCAGCAATGAGAACATTGCTAAATGAAGAGAGAAAGTAATGTTGCAAGCGTGTCTCGTTACTCTGAGTTAGTCTAACATAAATCATGTTAGACTATCATAAACTAGTATAGAACTGATGTTGACACGTTAGTGATCTAGCGCGTCTTCATGAGTATAAGATTCTTGACGTGTTTCATCTTCTTTCTTCTTTAGCTTTGAACTTCTAGTTAGAATACACTCATATGATTCGCTCTATGCAGACTCATAACAATGAACAGATGAGATATAAAATAACTTCTATCAGACAACTTTAGTTGAAAGCGAAAGACTCAAACTCATTTGTCGTTTGTGTTTGCATGTCTATAAGCATTCTAACAATAGAAGCATCAATAACAGCATCATGAAACATCATCTGAATAGCAAAGATTGTGATAGATGCACAAACTTAGCAACTAAGATCACGAAAGTTCAAGACATTCATAACTTTGTTAGAGTTAAAGCTTTGATAAGTTGCTTCTTAGTTGCACATTGCAAAAGAGATTGCAAAACAAATTGCAAAAGAGATTGCAAAACAAATTGCAAAAGAGATTGCAAAAGATTAACAAATCACAGCATCATACTTTTCATCAAGAATATACTTCAGAAGTCTTTGCATTACAACTTCAAAAGACTTTCGTCATGATGATGACATTAAACGGGACTTTGCAAACGTTCTCAGCTACTTCACATTTATCATGTTTAGCACACGTAATTCAGTTAGCTGTTAAACAGTTACTAAAATTGCTGATGTTAAGTTCAAAGAACGAGAATGAGAAGAAATATTGAATACTCAAGATTAGTCTTCAAAGCATGTCTGTACAAGAGAGTCTATCTCGAACACTGTTCAAGATAATTAATAATTTTTATTTATCATGTTACTTTACTCTGCAATTATTTTTACAATCGATTTTGCAATCGATTTTGCAATCATTATCAGAAATACAGAGTAAACTCTTATTCATGACATTATAATAATCTTTAATTAGATTCAAAAGCTTGCTGTTTATATGAACGCAAGTTCTCAAAGAATAGAGAACTTTCACAAGACTCAACGCAATTTCAAACTTCATCTCAAGATGATACAAGACGTTAAAACTCACTGAAATTTCATCTGTCTTATGCTTTTAAGAGCACTTCGTCTTCAAGACTTCATCAAGAGTTATATTTCTACTCACGAAAACGAAAATATAACTTTTCAAAAGCTATCTCTCAATAGTAAAGAATGAAAACATGTTCAATATCTTGTAGAACTACTCAAATCATTCGCGATATTCACTGATTTACTTGAACGTAATCACGAACTCAGCATCAATTCAATTTACATCATTTATGATGTTTTGTTCTTTCATATCAAAGATTATATGATAGCTCTGAAGAGAAAGCAACGTTCTTGAAAGCATTCGCTTTTGAAAGTCTTAACGCAAGCTTGAATCAAATTATTCAAATATTACGCGAATGTCAGTCATGATCGAGAGCTAATGTACAATCTTGAAAATATTATAGATTCTCATCAGAAACTAGATCTATACAATCGATCTACATGACAAGACAGCGATTATAAACAAAAATACAAACAAAAGTTTATAGATTATTATGCTAGACACTACGCTCTCGACTCAACTACATTGCAAGATCAACTTCAAGAAAGAGTCTTGCAATAATCATCTTTCATCGCAAATATAGTTGCTAGATGAAATTTCAAACGTTACAATTTGTCATCACTTGTTTCAACTAACGAAGCGAAACAATATTTGAAACAAAGTAAGTTTTTCTTCTCTTTATTTCGTTCGTTGCACAATTAATATTGTCTCATAATTTCTTTGCAATCGATTTTGCAATCAATTTTGCAATCGATTTTGCAGTCATATATTTTGAAATATCAAATTCTAATAAGCTTTAAATTCTGTTCAAGATATCAATCTCATTAAGTTCTGAAGAAATTATCTCAGAGACTTTGTTAATCTAAGCAGAATGACTCGAGATATTTTAGCAATTTCAGCTATCTTGACAGATGTTGAACGAACTTTCAATTTGAAACGAGACGTATTATCTTATCATCACAGCTCTCTTGTTGTCAACATCATATTGAATATCATGATGATTAAGCATGCAAATGCTCTGAAGTTGAAATCAGAGTTTGAGTCTCATGAGCTTATTGAGAAGAAAAGAGCTTTCGATGCACAGAAACAAGAAAAGAACAAAGATTTAGTCTTCATTATTGACATTAATGAAGATTTAGAGTATATCAGCGATGCATCAGATGATGATGTTGATGATAATGAGCATGATAAGTAATGTTATATTTTTCATCATCAAACATTTAATTAACAATATCAGAACTGAAGAATGATGATTCAATTAATGTCAATCTTTTCATAACATCTTTGCAATTTAGATTCTCAAACTTTAAAGAACTCACGTTATCTACGTTACTCAATACAGCAAGATCTACGACAACTTCACTTTCAAATGCTCGATTTTCAGCGTCTGCTCATTTTGATCGAGTTACATCACACTTGACTGAGAGAAACAGATTGAAGAAAGATGATCAATCATTATAAAAGATTGTGAATCAAAGAAATTTGATGAAATTCGTCACAGTCTCTAAATCGAACGAAGAATCTAAGTCGTCATCTTTAGCAGTGAAAAAAGAACAGCGCAAGATGACTTCTTCTTTGAAGTTGAGTTCTGTTTCAACACGTAAACGTAGCTTTGAAATGACTAATTTCAAGAAGAAATCATCATTTAAGAGTAAAGCTAAATTGAATGCATTGTCTGAGCAAAGAAGACAAGAAGACATCAATAAAAAGTTTATGTAGATAGTTTTGCAATTCATTTTGCAATTCATTTTGCAATTCATTTTGCAATTCATTTTGCAATTTACTATTTTCATGAAATTGCTCACGCATTTCTCAAGCAGTTTACTTAGAGACAGTGACTGAGATCTGAGTCAACGATAGAAAAGTCAAAGACATTTCTCTACATATATATAAATTTCTTTTCAACATGTAAATAAAGATCATTCATATACACACATTTTAAAATTTCATAATTTCATTCTACTAGTACTTATTTCAAATAAGTAAAATGTCTAGATATGTTGTCAAGTTCAAGTCAACTTGTTGAGTTGATCAAGTTAAGTTGAGAGTCTGACTCAACTCAATTGAATTGAGTTGACTTTTCTCAACTCAACTTAACTCTGAAACTTAATTTAAGTTAAGTTGAGCAATTTGAATTCAACGACAGATTTACAAACGTGTGCAAAATGATCTGCTTCAAAATCATCATGATTCATACACAAAATCTCATCTCTTGTAGCAGAGTCATTGAGTATATAGATTGTGAGATCACGATGTAGCAGTTCATCATCTTTCATACTTCATTTTGAAAGCTCATTCTTTTTAGATGCGAATCGTTGATGTCACTTCTTGTTTGCAACAAAGACGTTTCTTTGTTGTAACTTCAGCAGTCACGCAGTCATTGATTCACTCATCTTTAAATAGAATCTCTTCAACTTCATATTCTGATGAATCAGAAGTCGAGATGACACAATGTTTAGAATTCTGCAAGATTTAGCGAGTACTTTCTCATTTAAACACATGACTTGAGTATCTGCAATGACTATGTCATTCAGTTGCGTTATCAATGCTGCGAGTTTGATTACTGTTGAAACTTCTTCATTTTCTAGCAGCTCAAATTAACATTTTTGATTGCAAAGTTTGTTTTGCAAAGTAAATAGAAAATACTCATTATTCTTCTCGCTATCATTTGATTTCATGATGTCGAGTCTTCTTGATGATGCATTCGCAGAGTTTAATTTGTCTCTGCAATATTCTATATGAAAGTCAAACGCAGCTAATTTCTCAACTCAACGCATCTGTTGTACATTGAGTTTCTTCATCATTATAAAGTAACGAAAATTATTGTGATTTGTTATCACACATATGAATCGCTTGCTACTTTGAAGATAGTGTTGTCAATTCTTAAAATCAAAAACTATAACATACAGCTCTTTATCATGCATGTTTCATTGTACTTCAACTTCTTTGAACTTATAACTATAGTATGTAATGAAATGTCATTGATCAGTCTTACTCTTCTGACTAAGTACATCTTCAACTTCATAATTTGATGCATCAATCTTCATGCGAAGATTTGCATCTCAATCGTAGTGTTTCAAAATGAAAGCATTGACAAAGATTGTTTTCAATCTTTCAAAAGCTTCTCTTGCTTTCAATGTCATTATGAAGAATGAATACATCACTTTCTTCTTTGCACTCTTGATTAAATCTGTTAAGAGCACAATGATTTAAAAAAATTCTTTTATAAATCATTGATAAAATCTTGCAAATCTCAAGAATATGAGAATGTTCTTTGCAGACTTGAACTCAGATCAGCTAGTGATTACATCAATATAAAACTGTTTCATCTGAATATTTCTTCGCTTTATCATGAATCTCAGAAAGATAACTTTGCTACGATTGAAAGTGCATTTTAACAGCTTGACATACAGTCAATATTTCAGTAGCGCGCGAAGAATCTTGCACACATGCTCTCAATGCTGCTCTTTCGTCTCAGAGTATACTAAGATGTCATTCAGATATATCACGCAGCAAATATTCATGAATGACTTAAGCGCGTGATTTACATAAAACTGAAAGATTGCAGAAGCATTTGTCAATTCAAAGAGCATCATTTGATATTCAAACTGATCATAGCATGTATGAAAAGTCATTTTTCATTCATCACTCTTGCAAATTCAAATGCAATGATAAACATTGCAAATATCAATTTTGATAAAATATCTTGCATGAACAAAGTGATTCAGCGTTTCAGATAGTAGAAACAATGAGTAATTGTTCTTTACTGTTATTTCATTGAGATCATGATAGTTCACGCAGAAACGAAGACTTTCATTTGACTTCTTTACAAACAACACAGATGCTTCTGCAAAACTACTTGATGAATGAATTCATTTCTTCTCTAGCGCGCTGTTTAGATAGTCTCGTATCACAGCGAGCTCATCTCATGTCATCTTATAAACAAACTCGATGCAAGACATTTTGCTCTTCATCAGATCAATGAGATGTTTCATCTGATCATGCGTATTCAAACTATCAGAAAGAATCTCAGAAAACACTTTCTTGAGATTTTAAATAGCAAAGAATATTTCTGATTCTTTCGCTTGAAGCACATTGCATCTCACAGTTTGATGATTTGCATTCTGTGATAAGTCATCTATAAATAGCAGTTGATAGAGCAAAGCTACATAAGTCTCTTCTTTTCTCTTAGCTGCAAGCATTGTCAGCTCGACAAATTTCAATATCTTGCACAGACTAACTTGTATTTATTTTGCACGCTGAATGCTGTTTTCTTGATATGATCAACGATGCTTGTGTCAACAAATATTCAAGTCAATCTCATCTAATCATGAATAATCAAGAATCATATCATATTCTTGCATGTTCACAGCATGAAACATTGAAACTCAATGTTTCAGCTCTTGCAAACTTTCTCATGATTGATCAACTCAATATCAATCTGATGTATATCATAGCAAAGAATTCAATGATCATCAATCATTTGAATCTGTTTCAGAGTTGCATGATTCTTTGATAATTCATGCTCTTTTACTCATGATTGCAATATAAAATTTCGCTCGATCTCAGAGTTAATAAAACAGTGAGTTTCACGCATTCTTTCAGAAACATTTGTCAATACTGATATCATCAATGCACGTGATAATCATCTTTTCATAGTTATATTTAATGATTCAATGATGAACATCAGACTTTCTCTTTTTTCATCTTTTTATCATGATTGCAAGTCTCTTGTCTGAATATGTAGTTGAAACACATCAAATTATCAATCTTGTGTCTCATCTTCTTGCATGATCAGCACATAAAATTGAATGAAGCAGCATCTTGCTTGAACTCATTGAACTTGAGTGTCACATTGTCTTATGACTGCGTGCTTAAAGCAAAGAACTTCGAATTCTTCATTGCAACAATAAACTTTGTCTTTTCATGCAAGAATCGAAAATTCTTCTGAGACGTTGCACTCTCACTTTGCTGCGAATGTAACTTTGTCAATGTGTCAATGTCTTGCAAATGCAAGTCAATGTTTATAAAATGCTTTAGCAGATCAACATAATTGATAAAGATGTATAAAATGCAAAGAAACTCATTCATGATGATTTCGTTAATCTTTATTTGCAAATACATCATGCAAGTTTCATTGAATATATGATAGTTCAGATCTGCATACAGTCTGATAAAATATTACTCGAAATTTGCAATGCTTTGATCAGCTTGCTGCTTCACAATCTTCAGTCAATGTTTTGTTTGAAAGTTGCAAATTTCAGAATTGTTAAGTTTAGCATGCAAGTATTCAATGTAGTACTTTCAATCAAGTATCTCATCATAATTGCACATGCTCATCACATGATCTCATCACTGATTGCAAGACTTCTCTGATAAGTATGACGCAGATTTTTGCAACTTCTCTTCTTTCGTGATGAAATCAGATGACATCGCGACTATGAAGTCTTTGCAATCTCACAGTCAGAACATCAAGAAGTTGTAGTTCATGATGCTTTGCTCTCTAGACTTGCAAGATCAATTAACACGCTTACGTGCATTACTTCAATAATGATCATCATTATGTTGATGTCGATGATCAAAGATTGATTGAATCTCTCGCTCAAGTTTCAATACATGAAGTTGCAAGACAAACAGTACATTTTGCATCTTTAGATTCTTTAACTGCTTGCATACTTCGCTTACTGATCATCAAGAAATATGATTTGTTTGTTCATTAAATTCTTGCAACTTAAACTTCTCATCTGCATGTTTGAATGCATGATTCTCAGATCTGTTTTGATGAAACGATGAATTCTCAATGTGAAAGAAGTTATTACTTCTTTCAATTATGCAACTTCCAATGAATCGTTGCACATTTAACATCTTTTACTGAGCAGCTTCGTGCAAATGAAGCAATTAAAACTGTGAGACAACGAGATCTCTTTACGTGAAACTGCGTAGTAGAAGATAATAAAATAGCATTCTATCGATGATAGAATTAATTGCTAAGAAACGAAAGTGAAAGCTTGCAGAGTTTTCATCTTCTGTCAAGTCACTACTTCTATTCACTTGTTAATCTCTTTGATCTAATCTTGTAAGCTAGTTTTGCAAACATGCATTATTCATAGTCAATGAGATGTATTTTCACAAAAGATCACTCATTGAATGATCAGCGTTCAAACTTTTTGATCAAAGATCACTTGAAAGCTACAGTTTATTGATGATTTCATTGAAGCAGAATAAAATAAGATGTTAGAAATCATTGCTTCAAAGACTGTCATCAAGTATGATGTAAGAATAAAGCTTCAGATTGAATTCTTGAAGAAAAAGAGTTCTTTAAAGCAACTTTTGAATGTTTTATCATTTGATTCTCTGAAGTCTTTGTCACTCAAAGCAATAAGAATCATTCACATTGATAAGTTGCTTGATCATGCACATATATAAATTGATGATTTCACTGCAGTCAATAATTTTGATCGTGAGCTGCTTCATTGCTGACAGTGCATCGATAAAGTGTGTCAAAACTTCAACGACTGATGTTTCATTAACTTTGCAAACAAGCACTTCAATATGAATTACACTCAACAATCATTCTGAGACAAAGTCATCATCATTGATGATGATGATGTTACTATTGAAAAATCTTCTATCTTTTTCTATTACTTCTGAATCAACTTACAAGAAGAGATGATTCAGAACTTTTAATGATCATTGATGCATCAGAAAAGATTGAAGACGTGAACAGATAAAGAAGAATTGAAGAACTTTATGAGTAAATTCATGAGATTCAATGAACAATAGTTGAAAATGCATTTAGTTGAAAGTATGATCAAACAGATGAAAAGAATGATGTCTCGTCAAAGATCTTCTTCATTTTCTCAGTTGATTTCTTCTTCATCTTCTCAGTCAATTTCTTCTTCATCTCAGTCACAATAATAACAGTCGTAATGATAACAATCGTCTGTTAACAATTTGTATTCTGCATATCAATCATCATTGTACTCACAATGACAGCAGTCAGTTTCAATCTTTTCACTTCATCAATGACAAGAAATTTCTTCTTCATTCTTATTCTTCACTTCATTGTTTCAATCATAACACTTCAGTCTCATTGAATCATTTGAAGAAAAAAAAAGTGATTGAACAGTTCTTTCTATGAAAGATAGCTTGTGTTGCGAGCGTGCATTCTAAGTTAGTCTAACATAGATCATGTTAGACTATCATAGACTAGTATAGAGCTGATGTTGACACGCTAGTGATCTAGCGTGCCTTCGTGAATATAAATCTTCGACGTGTTGCATCTTCTTTCTTCTTTAGCTTTGAACTTCTAGTTAGAATACACTCATATGATTCGCTCTATGCAGACTCATAACATTAGTTCAAAGCTCATCAATCTTGCTATCGACGTGTAGACGATATAAAAACAAGCTACATCACTCAAACTTGAATCAGAATCGAAACTCGAAAATCAAGTTCAGAAGACTCATTAGAAATCAAGAAATTTCTAGAACAGAACAGAAAAACACGAACGCGTTGCTCTAGACTAACTCTTTACTGAGTTCATTGTCAGAACAGAAGAACAGAAGAACATGAACGCGTTGTTCTAGAACTGAAATCAGAAATTTCAGTTGAATCTCAATCAGCAATTTTCTACTCACACAATGACTAGAAGCACAGAATTAGAATCAGAATCAGTGAGCACTGCTCGCTATGAACTTCAAAATGCTAGAAGAGAATCACTTCTATCACAGAATCGAACAGCATCAGAAGAAGAGAACACGAACGCGTTGCTTTTTGATCATGAAATGATCAAGATCAGCATCAGCACTGAACTGAATGCTTGAATAAGCACTCATGAGACAGATGATCTCGTTGTCTTTATCAAGTACATGTGTCAACAGCATGACATCGAAATCAAGACTCACAATAACATGATTCAGATGTTGAATGATGTCAACAAGATCAACATCGAATTAAAAGCTATCAACATCAAGTTGAAAGCTACGCAGACAACGTTGAATGCTGTTTGAACGCATCTACAGAAAGAGATGAAGAAAAAGAATGTGATTATACATCATCTAGAAGCAACATCAAGTCGACTAAGCACTTCGATTTCGAAAGATCGATTCTCGAAGTTGATCAAGCTATCTGACTCGTCTCTGTTTGAAGATTCGAAACAGAATGTGAATAATTGATTGTCTTGAATGTGAAACAAGCTGAAGATAAACAAGAATCATTTTTCTATCGAAGAAATGAAGATTGCATATGTGAAAAGTCAAGTCAGTGAAACAACGATCAAACACATAGCATTTCGAATGAGAAACATGATCACGAACTCGTTTCTTGAAGCAGAAGAGATACTGTCGATCATAAATAAGATGTACAACGATCTTAATCGATATCATACGACTCAACGACAGTTCTTGAAGCTGTATCAAAACAAGATCTTCTTTCATGAATTTTGAATGAAATTTCAGAGACTTAGTGTGAAACTAGAATACAATAACGAAACTCTACTAGATGATCTTCAGCATAAGATTAGCTCAGATCTTCAGCGAGTCATGATCAATGAACGAACTATGAATTTGAACGAATTCGTCGACATCTGCGTGCGAGTCAACGTTCGATTGACGAAATTGAATGCTCGATCAATTCTCAAGACATCAACTACTCAAGTCGCTCGCTCTACTGCTAACATCTTGATGACGATCACTACTGCGATCTCAGCTTCAATCTCTGCATAAAAGAAACTCAGAATATCGAACGTTGATTCTGTTAGAGAGAAGTTGTTGAAGAAAGAACTCTGCTTCAAATGCAAGAAGTCAGAACATAGAGCACGCGACTGTCTTGAGTCAGCTCAGATGCACGAAATTGCAGCGAATTCGAAAAATGATCTGTCTTCGTCAAAGTAGTGATTGAGAACGACATGCTCATATCTTGCTTCATCAATATGCTCGATGACTCGTTTGATTTCAAGTCGTTTATTGTTGACGTCATCTTGAATAGTCTAGAAAAGATATTTCAATTTCTTGCTCTGATAGACATTGAAGTCACTGACATGACGTTCATAGATGATTCATTGGTTTCAGAGCTATGTGAACGCTTTGATATTCAGTCAATTTCACTGTTCAAATTGAAGTCGATTCGTTTATATGACGAAATTCTCGATCGAAGATTTATTACACATGCTCTGTATATCTCAGTCACTATACAAGAACATAAGAATAAAATGATGTCTCTATTAATAACTCGTCTAGATCAGCACAAGATAATCATTGATAATCTCTGATTGAAAAGAAATCAAATTTTGATAAATTCTGCAAACAATCGATTAATATCATCATTGAAGATTCGAACATCGAAATCTGTTGTTTCGAAAGCAAGCAGTCAATCAGCATTTCACAGATCTGAGTCAAACGAAATCTGTGAAATGAAACGAAAGAACTTGAACTCGATTGTTACATCAACAATCATCTTGAAAAGATTCATGAATCAGAAATCAGTGAATAGATTCATTGAATCTGCTCGATTCATTGAATCTGCTCTCATAGCAAAGCAAAGCATTCAAGTTGATCTCGATCAACTTCGACTCTTTCAGTCAACTGAAGTAAAGAAGATCGTCAATATTGTCATGATCGAAGTCGCTGCATATCGAACTCTAGTCAAGAATAAGAAGATCAAGATCTTCACATTGATCATTAGTGAAATCAATAAAGCGCTTCAAGCTAGCTCAGTTGAAGATTTCGCGAAACTGAATGAAATGACATCTGTCATGTCATTAAATGAACTGAAGAAGAAGCTTTCAGTAGTTTATCACGACTTTCTGAACGTTTTTGATAGAGAAAAGACAACGCAGTTGCCTCTGCATCGATCATACGATCATAAGATTGAATTAGAAGATGAGAGTTAACTCTCTAGAAGTCGATTGTACTCTATGTCGAGTCACAAGCTGCAGAAGATCAAAGAGTATCTAGAAGAGAATTTGAAGAAGAAGTTCATCACACTCAGTAAGACTTCTTTTGCTTCGTCAATACTATTTGTTGAAAAGAAAGATGATAGTCTTCGCTTTTGCGTGAATTATCGAAAACTGAATGCTTTGATCAAAAGAAATCGTTATTCAATATTCTTAATAGACGAAGTACTAGCTTGAATTCAAGACAGTAAGTATCTGATTTGACTCAACATAATCATCACGTTCAATAAACTGCGCATGAGTTCAGAAAGCGAGAATTTAACTACTTTTGTTACTTTCTTCAATATCTACAAGTATAAAGTAATGCTCTTTGAATTGATCAATGAATCTGCGTTCTTTCAGCACTATATCAACGATGTGTTGTTTGAATGTCTGCATAAATTCTGTCAGACATACTTGAATGATATTCTCATCTACAGTAAGACATTGAAAGAACATAGAACTCACGTGAAAGAAGTGCTAGACAAGCTTCGTGAAGTCGATCTACAGATAGACATAGACAAGTGTGAATTCAAGATTCAGGAAATCTCGTTTCTTGAACTACTAATATTCATCAATGATCTACGAATGAACTTTCGAAAAGTAGATGTGATTCGAAACTGAAAAGTGTCGCGATCATTGACTCATGTGCAGATCTTCATTGACTTTTGCAATTTCTATCGACGATTCATAAAGAACTTCTCAAAGATCATTCGACTCATGATAAAACTGACTCAAAAAAATCATCTTTTTGAATGAACAAAGATCTGTCAGATGATCTTTGAAGAACTAAAGCAACAAATGACAACAGTCTTCGTTCTGAAGCATTTTGACTCGATCAGAGAAGCTATTCTGAAAACTGACTTCTTGAACTATGTCAATGACGAAGTATTGTCTCAGTATGATGATGAAAACATTCTACATTCAATGATCTTCTATAGCAAGAACATGATTCTCGCAGAATGCAACTACGAGATCTATGACAAAGAACTGCTGATCATTATTCGCTGCTTGAAGCACTGATGCTCTGAATTGAAATGTACAGATATTTTGATCAAGATCTTCATCGATCATCTGAATTTGAAGTACTTCATGATCATCAAAGAACTGACTCGACGACAGATCAGATGAGCTGAGAAGTTATCTGAATATAACTTCAAGATCATATATCAGTCAGGAAAACAGAATCTGAAAGTTGACGTGCTGATCAGAATGTCAAACGTCAAGTTGATTGAGACAAACGATGATCGAAAGCTATATCAGCATCAGATGCTATTGTTCGAAGGCAAATTTGAACTGCAGTCAATAGAAGCTGATCAAGAAGATGATCAGAAAGCTGATCAAGATCTGACTCAGAATCTGACTCAGATTCGAAACTCAAATCAAAAGTTAATCAAAATTCAATCGAAGAAGTGATTTCTATTCAGAATCAGATTATAGTCGAAAATCGAACGAATCAACTGTGCTTTGATATTCGAATAGTCATGAAACAGAACAGAAGAACTTATCAAGATATTGATCTGAACAACTGCAGAGTACTTGATGAAGTACTCTGAAAAGATGATAGACTATGAGTTTCTCAGTCAATGATCACTCGATTAATAAGAAAAGCACATGATCTTTCGATCAGTGATTATTCTGACATGAATCGAACATTAGACTTGTTGAGACGATCATATTGCTGGTCGAAGATGAGAACGATGATCAAACGCTACATTCAAAACTGTTATGTTTGTCGTAGATCAAAAGCATTGAAAGATCGAATCAATGAACTGCTGAAGTCATTGCTCATATTTGAACAATGATGACAGAACATATTCTTGAACTTCATTATCAATATATCAGAAAGTGATGAAAGCAACGCGATTCTGACAGTCATAGATCGATTGTCTAAGAAACGACACTATATATCGTGTTGATCAGATGACGAAGAAATCTTCGCAGAACAAACAGTTAAGCTACTGTTGATATAAATCTTCAGAACTCATGAACTATCGAGATCAATAGTGTTCAATCGTGATTCTCAATTCATATTGATTGTCTGAAAGTCTCTATGTCTGAGGCTCGACATCAAGATGAAACTATTCATCGACTATCATTCGCAGATCAATGATCAAACGAAAAGAGCGAATCAAGATGTGAAACGATATTTACGAAGCTACTGCTCATATATGCAAGATGATTGATTCGTCTGATTATCTATGACTGAATTCGTCGATAACAACGCTATTTCGTCGTCAATTGAACAGTTGACGTTCTTTCTGAATAAAAATTTTCACTCTCACATGAGCTTCGATTCAAATTCAACTGAATATGAAATTATTCGAGCAAGAATCGAAGCAGATAAAGCAGAGAATATATTCGAACATATGAAATGATCACTAGCGTTGATTAAACAAGCATTAGCAAGAGTCAGAGTCACAATGAAGAAACAGACTGACAAGCATCGAAAGAAAATGATCTACAAGATAGATGACATAATGTTTCTAGATTCTAGAAACATTACGATTGCAAGATCATCAAAGAAACTAGACGATAAGATGCTAGAATCTTTCAAGATTCTGATCGAGATTGAACATGCATATTGACTGAAATTGTCATCGACAATGAAGATTCATTCGAAGTTCATCTCGAATCTGCTACAACTGAATTCAAAGAACTCTCTGAAAGAACAACGAAATGAGTCGTCTGATTCTATAGTGATGAATAACGAAGATGAATGAAAAGTGAAGAACATACTGAACTTCAGACACTACAGACGATGACTACAATATCATGTCAATTGAAAAGAATACGACGTCGATCTACATTGATACAACGTCGATGAAAATGAGTTCGAGAAATGTCAGAAGATCGTAAATGACTTTCATGAATGATATTTGAATAAGTCAAGATAGAAACTGAAAGAATGATCGATCAAACTGCAGCAATGAGAACATTGCTAGATGAAGAGAGAGAATAATGTTGCGAGCGTGCATTCTGAGTTAGTCTAACATAGATCATGTTAGACTATCATAGACTAGTATAGAGCTGATGTTGACACGCTAGTGATCTAACGTGCCTTCGTGAATATAAATCTTCAACGTGTTGCATCTTCTTTCTTCTTTAGCTTTGAACTTCTAGTTAGAATACACTCATATGATTCGCTCTATGCAGACTCATAACAGCTTGAACAATACATCAAGTAACGAAGAATAAGATAGTTGAAGTGAAATGACTTGTGAATAATCAAATGTGATGCATTGATAACTTAAAAGAAATGTCAAATTCTACAGTCTTTATATATTGAACAGCTATAAAGCTAAAAGTTTCAGATGAAATGACTTGAAGTTTCAAAAATAATCTTAAGATCTTTAAGTCTTAATGATGTCAGACAAAAAATCTTTTACATATAAAACAAGCTTCATTTTAAATAGAATTGAAATCTATGTTACTCATTTTCAATTCTCTTTTCAATGTTTTGATATTTATTTCAAATATATAATTATTAATGTTATGCTTGAAATACTGTCTTGAAAATCAATCACAGCGACTTTTAGCTATTGCATAGTGCAGAAACTCATCAAAAGTGTCTTTGAAATGAAATCATATTTTCTTGAAATGTTTTCTGATTCAGATCTTCAGCACATTGAAACTGAGTTCAATGAGATTGAAGTTCAAAGAGTATGATGACAGATATTGTATCTTACACTCATGTGAAATAATAAGTTTCTCAATACAAGCATTACAATGTATGCTGATGTTATTCATGATGATGACACTCTTTGAGATCGAAAAAAGACTGCATAAAGATAACAATTCATCTGCTAGTCATTAAAAGAAAATCTCGTCGTTGAATTAATCTTCATGAATATTAATACAGAATAAATAATCATTTATCATGTAAGTTGAAAGAACACTTCAGCAATGCTTTCTCTTTTTAAAGACTTGATAGCGAGCTGATTCATCAATTAATGCGTAGACTTGATGATGTCATCTTGTAGTCTCGTTGAAAAGAGTCTCATCAACGAAGACAAGCTGCTCAGTCATCAGCTGCAACAGATCGACAATTCAGTTCAAACGAAGCTCATTGTTCTGTCTGATGTTCACACGCTGTTTCTTTTTATTGCTTCAGCGTCTTCTCTTCAGAATTCTTGATATCATGAATTGATGCACGTTTAATTCTCACTCTTTTCATAGAAATCACATCATCTCTTTCTGCATGATTCATGACTGTTGCTTCAGATATGTAATTAGAGCATCTTCAGCTGCTGAAAAGATCTTTTGAAGAGCGCTCTTTGAATGAAACTGAGATCTAAAGAAAGAGTCATACATGAAGAGATTCTCTTGCATAGTATAAACGATGTTACGATGACAGTGAATCTCTTCGACGATGACGAAGAAAATTCAATGTAAAAGCAGAAGACGTAGTATCTTCAAGCGAAGAGTCGAAGTCAGTTGACCTGTCATAGCTAAAAGAATGTCAGCTGTGAAAGGTTTGAACAGCTTCAAATTTATCGGTTTGATTTTTCTATTGATTTATTCAATAGAGCGTTGAGATTTGAGAATGTCAAGAATGTCTGAATTCAATAGTAAATTTGGGGAGAGGCGCGACAATTGCGATGCCAAGGAATTCATAGCTTTCTGCATACGCTAAAATCTCTGATGCCATTCAGGCTGCTTTAGGTTTTTCCAGTTTCGATGGAATTAGGAATCGTCCAGATCATATGTCATGGTCATTATGAGCGAATCAGCATTAGGCTGAGAACAACAAGATAGAGCTGCATAATGAAGTAATAGCCAGCAGCTCATCAGCGGCGTAGAGATTTATTCTAATCGGGGCCACAATATGCGATGTGGATTTATTGGCATCGATGGGAGATCAATTTAATCAAACTGATAAGTACTGTAGTCGGATAATGTTCCATGTCAGCTTGCACGTGTCATCCAACTTCCAGTGATTCAGTGTCGCACAAGAGGCAATTGTTTGCGATAATTTCCTGTCTCAGTCACTCCAACATCACTCACGGCTTCGCCGCATGCAGAGCTACTCCACCCTCCCCTGAACCCCGTCCAACGCGCTTGTCCATGACAGCCCATTTCGAAGGCCACTGGCATCTACAGAGAGATGCGAAAGCATGTGGAGCAATCTTGAGGATCGAAGCATTGTGGCGCGCCCGCTCTCAGCTCAGAGCATCTGTGTCATACCGTATTCTGCATTCTCTTACTCGACCGGTATTCCAAAGGTTGTTCAGGGATGCTCGAAATCGAAGCAGATCCAACGCAGCCCGCTGATCTTCAACGTTTTGAAAGGAGATTGGAGGTGGGCCCTTGATATTCTATATCCGGGGAGACCCCATAGCACTTCCTTTTTTCGTTTTTTCGTATCATAAGTTTGGATTTAGAGTAGGTGGTTGAGCTAAGGTGGTTTGAGGCTCCTCTTGGATTAGATCGATTCGATCCTGTGCAGGCATCTGTTGGAAACTCCTATCCAGCAACAACCAATATATCAACATGCCCCCCCCATATGACCTCGTATTCCAACAGCATCCTGGACGACAATCCTACAAAAGCCAAAATGTAGATATCCGAAACAGATAATTGACATTTCTTTCTTTCAATGGCTAAGTGTGCTTTAAGTAAGCAGGCCGATGATGCGGCACCGTCGTGAGGGGAAACAGGCGAGATGAACCAACCTTAGCCTCGACGACATCTTGAACCCCGGTGATCCTGCAGCCTGCAGCAATGCTATGTATATCTTTGTAACATTTCTCTTCTACACCCTTTGACTACAGTCGTTACATGCAATCACACCCTCAGCTTACGATGAGGAAAACATAGATTGCTAACATCACTATCGTGCAAGTTCGAAGGATTTTCTCGGCTCTTACCATTTGGCTTGCTGGAGCTCTTCATCATCGAGCATACCTACTGTCTATTTGCCAAGATATAGCGGAAATCTAACAGTAAGCTTGGGTGAGGTGATACATGATGGTTTCCGAAACAGCAAAACAGTCCCTAGTGGACAAGGTTCGCCAATCACCCCGTCTCGATTTCAGCAACATCCCGGATGATTCCTGGGTGAAGGACAAGACCATCCTCATCACAGGAGGTGCAAGTGGCTTTGGTGCAGGTTTCTTTAGGAGATGGGCAGCAGCTGGGGCCAACGTTGTCATTGGTGACGTTAACGTCCAGAAAGGCGACCAGCTCGTCCGTGATGTTAAAAGAGAAACGGGAAACCAAAACTTACATTTTTTCCACTGCAACGTCACAGACTGGCAATCACAGGTCAATTTCTTCAAAGAAGCGATCAAAGTCAGTCCCCATGGGGGTATTGATACTGTAGTAGCAAACGCAGGCATTGTGGATTCTAATGCAAAATTGGAAGAACCAGAAAAACTTGATGCAGCAAACCCGCCACCTCCAAATCTTGCTGTTCTAGATGTCAACCTCACCGGGGTCGTTTACTCAACCCATCTGGCACTTTTCTATCTACCTCGAAACCCTGGCTCGGCGCCAGCAAATCTTACATGTGACCCTAGACAAACCTATAGGGACCGACATCTTCTACTCATAAGCTCTGTTGCAGGCTTCCTCCCAATACCCGGACAAGCCTTGTACGCAGCCTCGAAGCATGCCGTTGTTGGGTTATACCGCAATCTTCGCTCCTCTTCGTTCGTTCATGGCGTGCGAGTTAGCCTGATTTGTCCTTACTTCATCGATACACCTCTGCTGAGCGGCGTGGCAAGGGCCGTTCTCGCTGGAGGTACGATGGGTAAGGCTGAAGACGTTGTCGAAGCAGCGACTAGATTCACTGCAGATCCGCGTGTTGTCGGCAGAGCAGTCTCAGTGGGTCCGAAGATGAAAGTAAAGCAGGAAGCTGACGGTGAGTGGAGGCTGGTCGAGGGCAGTAGCGGCGCCGGAGAAGAGAAGACTATCTGGGAGATCTATCCACACGACTTTGAAGACTGCGATGTCTTCCAGCGAAACATGGTAGCGCTGATGAATCGCGTGACGGAAATCCGGGGCTGGATTGGGTGGATCTCTGACATGTTCGGTGCTGTAATATACTCTATGAGAAAGACATGAGTTTGGTCAAGCAAGGTAGAGTGCTTTCGTTCCGTTCGTGGATTGGGTTGTATCAACTGTTGTACCCATGTACAAAGCAAAATTGCATTGCCGATTACGATGTAGGATCCCACTCTCGTATCTCCCATCATTTTTCACATTGACATTCCCCCTAGTCACAACCATTTTTAAGATCCCATTCTACCTCATCCTGCCTACCTTAAACTCATGCCCTGATCAAGAAAGCAATTTAAAGCTAAGCGACTGATCGCTTCTCATCCCCTAACGTATTTCCATCATTGTATCACATTCATAATGTGCAGTACAAATTATCTCCCGGAAAGTGAGAAGCTGTAGATGGCTACAGTAAGGTAGGCTCGTTCTGCGAATTGGGTCTTTGTGTTGGAGTCTTTAACGCACTTGACACTGATGGTTCTAGTACCTCAACATCCATCTCCGCTTCGCAAGACCGCTGCATACCACCATCTTTCAAGTCTTTCTGATCCTGAGAGGACCCCTAGCCCGTGTTCCTATCCGATAACAAATTCATTGCCTGAGGTAAGAAGATCGAACGGGCACTACTCACACTACCACCGATTCTCCCAAACAAGGCCCCTCAGAAACACGCTGCCGAAACTATCAAAACGTGGATATTTAAGCTTCCTGAGTATCATACCACCAAAATGTTTCGATTCTCAGAGAAGTACGGGTCTGCGCCGTCCACTCCTGAAGATAGTCCTTCAAAATGGACTTCCAGGTCAAAGTTAAGATCTTGGAACACCACGCCTCGGAGGATTGTGTACATCATACTCGCGTTGTTCAGCCTCGTGGTTCTGAGTACCTTTCTCTCTTTATCCAGCAGCCATGGGGTAAGTATTATATTCCTCTCTCTCGCAACTGGATGCTTTCGTACTCATCATCTGATACTCATAGCCTCGTCGTCCAGCTTACCTTACACAAACCATACCCTACAATGCCAGCTTCGTCCCTAACGCTGCATTCCAGCCTCCTGAGCCACTTCCTCACCGCTACTCAGACACAACCGATACCTTTGCCACCTACAAATACCGCAACACCTGCAATATCTCCTCGCTAGATCTCCATGCTCCCTTCGCTCCTCTATGTTCAGACCGTAAGACAATGATCACAGCAATGTCTTCGGGTGGTCGAATCGGTAACGACGCGCCATACATGCCTCGAGGCTGCGACATGCGCTGGTTCTCAACCGAGGAGGTCTGCGAAATCCTTAGCCGCTTCGAGAAAGTGATAGTTATCGGAGATAGTATGATGAGACATGTGATTGGAAGTATCAACGTTCTGATCAGGAAGGATTTGGGGTACGGTGCGGTTACAGACTGGAACTTTTCGCCCGAGGAAAGGTCTGTCGGTTGATGGAGCAAGCTGAAATGTGGACGATATTAAGAGAGTAGCAGCTGACAGAATGGGGAGTTAGGAAGGACTGCTTCTGCAACTATCAATTCAATGTCAAAGCCTGCTCCATACAAGGTATCTTCAAGACGGCGGACGTGGTCAAGAATGATCCCAGCAGCCTTGCTTGCCCGGCTGATACCATCGACGTCATGAGTAAAACCTCCCTTTTCTTTTCTCTCTTCCGATTCCCTTTACTGACACTAACGACCAGTCGAACTGATGATCCGCTTCCCTATCCCAGATGACGAAATGAATCGCTTCCGCGAGCAACTTCCTCCCACCAAACCTTCCCGCCCCTACGCTTTCATTCTCGGCCATGGCCTCTGGAACGACCTCGACCTCCAAGCCACCATCGACTGGGTCGATGCCATCCTAGACGCTTCCGTCGCCCGAGCCCCGTGGCTCTCTCCGTCTTCTTCTTCCTCTTTACCCCATGAAAAGGCAAGCCAGAGAGAGAAGAAAAGGGATTCGGGGTTTTGGCCTAGACTGTTCTTGACGCCGAATGCTGCGGGGAAGGAGAAGCCGGATGAGTGGGTCGTGAGCCAGGGGAACAAGGCACTGATGATTTTCGAGGAGGCGGTGGGAGAGGAGGTGAAGAGGAGGGGGATGGAACATTTAGGAACGTGGAACATGACGATTCAGAGTAACAAATTTGACGGAGTGTAAGCATTACCCTTTTCATACTCTCGATAAGTACTTCGCTCTGGCGAAAAAATTGCCCGGCATGCGAGGCAGGTTCAAATCGGCTAACAACGACCCAACGCATAGGCACGTCGACCTCAAGGGAAACCTGATCAAGGCAATGATGGTGATGAACTGGCTGAACATGCTCGAGGTCGAGAAGTTCTGATCGCCCTTCATAGGGCAAGAACAGAGCGGAATGGCTATCTCAATAAGAGCATTTTCGGGAACCGAAGTGGCTGAAGATTGATGGAAGATTTTGGAGGACTATAGGAAGCTTAAAGGATATTAGGGAAATATTATTAGCATCGCTCGAATAGCACAAGGTTAGTGGAGCCAAGATAGGGGGTTTCAGGGGTGCATCGCTATGATATAGATCTAGAAGCTTTGCAGATTACGCAGCTAGGAGAAGGTATAGCACAAAAAGCATGACTATGATGACGACTTAGGGACTTGTACGTCACCGAGATATAGCTCCGTAAATTCCCGCATATTTCCTTTTCACAAAAGCCTCCCTCCTGACTGTCTTTCTATATGTCGGCGTATGTTCGTAGAGAGATCTGCGCTTCCCACCAGCAAGCGCGAGACCGATAAGAGTCGTTGCTAGTTTCTCCGTCCAAACATCGGTGAGTTGTCTCGTCCGGTTTGTTGCCCCAGCGCCCTTGGCTCAGGCAACTTGCCACAACATCGACGTTTGCCGCGCCTTCTCCCTCATCCTCTCTTACTCATTTCCCCATGTCCTATACATACCGCTACCCGACCCTTATATCTCCAGCATTCTCATCCCACCTACCTTCCTCAATATCCCTTTCTAAATCCCTCAAATCCCATCCTCTCTCACTCACTCTCCGTCATCTCATCAGTACTACTACTCACTTCTTCCTCCTCCTCTTCTTCCACACCCTCATCCTCGACCTTCTCCCCCATCTCCACCTTCCTCCTCACCTCCTCCACCCTCATCCTCCTCAACCGCCTCCGCTTCTTCGCCGCGGCTCTGATCGCCTCCTCCTCCTTCCGTTCCCAGCGCTCCTTGTCCAGCTTTAGCACTTCGGCGATCGCGGACCGTTGCGCGACGAGGGCGGAGTTGAGCTGGGAGAGAAGGTGCGCGTTTTGGGACTGGAGGGTTAAGAAGGAGGTGTGGTTGGGGTCGGCGGAGATATCCATGGCGCCGTCTATTGATGGTATGTGCGCGGCGGATATGAGCTCTGGAGGGTGTGGTTGGGGAGCGAAGGAGGTGAGACCTTCCTCGAGGAGGGAGGGGGGAAATGATTGGTGGGTTAGTGCGGTTTGAAAGGTGGAAGCAGGATTCTGCTGATGAGGGAAAGAGAGGGTGGAGGTGAATCGCGCGGTCAGGGTGTAGTTTATAGGAATGGTAGTGCTAGAAAGCGAACTGCTACCGTTGAGCGAGCTTTGGTAGCGTGGTTTGACGATGTTTTGAAGTTTCAGCGGTGGGCTTGAGACATTTGGGAAGCCGCTGGGCGCTAGCATATGTAGGTTTGTGACCGGGGCAGAGAAGTCGGCTAGCTGGGTACTATATCGACCCTTAGCGACATCCCAGGTCTGTACTTTGCCGTCGTTGTGGCCGGAGAGCAGAGTGTTGCCATCATAGCTGACTTGGAGGCAGAGAGTTGTGGCAGCAGATTCCCCCGGTGAGGACCATCTGTCAGAGGGTGGCGGTTGGGTGGGTGTGGATTGTAAAGCGGGGTCATGCAGCACCTGCGTGAGAGACGGTTGTTTGTAGAAGTCGATGAGCTGGATGCTGCCATCATCGTATCCGGCATAGACTGCGCGATCCGCGGGATCAAGGGCCAGACAAAGGGGAGTGGATGGGAGCAGGTACGTGTGCAGAGCCACGCCGTTGGGATAGTCCCATACTACGATAGTATTGTCTTTTGAGGCGGATACTGCGATATTGGTACTGCTGAAGCTGTGGCCGACTTCGATGGCATTGATGGCGGCGCGGTGACTCGAAAGGGTTCTGATTGGGGAGAAAGGGAGCGCTTGGCCGGGATCATTGCCAGAGGATGCCGAGAATGACAGGAGTGACGGTATCGACCAGACGTGAATATTTGAGTCCAAGGATCCAGAGAGGAGAAAATTGGACGTTGGTTCTACTACGAGACACGACGTAGGCTGGAGATGGGATTGCGGAGTCGATATCTGGCGGCCAGTCCCTAGCTACTTGTAATGGTCAGCGCCTGGAATTAAAGCTGGCCTTCTCGACAAGACCAACCTCCCACAGTATCACTCTTCCACCCTCCGTTCCAAGCACAAGCACCCCAGCGCCATCGATGTCCCCCCCCAGCGCAATGCTGTGGATTCGCTCGGGGAAAGGTACAACGGCTTCTTGGTTGCCATTGTCTCTGCTATAGACATGAATGACCGCTTTTTCAGCCTGAGCGGCGAATATGTGCGATGCGCTGACTGCTAAGCAATTGGATTGCGCGGAACTTTTCTTGAGGCTGGATATTAGGGCGGGTAGTGGTTGGAACTCATGGAGATGTATGCCGAGGTCTTTGTTCGTATGACTAGGTTTCGCAGGGGCTGAGGTTGCTACTATAAAGCTTTCCTTGAGCATGGTGAACGTTGATCCCTAGGAAGAGAGAAACTTCTGCCGATTGGCATTCGGGTTGTATTCAAGATCACGTGGGGATAACGACCAGCTCTACCCTAATCTGCGAGCCGAGCCTTAATCTCAGTTGGCTGATATCGACATTTCAAGCACGGAGAGAGCATGTTTCAAAAACATATTGAACTGCCACCATGCAAGGGATCCTACTCGTATAAACTGGGCAGCAAGGAAGATGGGGGAATATGATGTGAGCCCGCTTTTAGGGCCCGTGGGTGTCGTTTGAATCCTCCTTTTCTTTCGACATCTCGCAGAAGGCAATGGCTTCTTCGAATTTTGCCAACGGTGTCTCAGCCGAGGAAGGAAACCAGCCAGTGACGATTCCTCAGGTTGACTACGACAGCAAGTCCGGGGAATCCAAGCTCATTGTAACCTTCTTTGCCAAGGACAGGCCTCCAAGGGACATTCTCGTCTCCGATCCTACTGGCTTGGGTGGACAAAGACTCGATGCCGCCAAGTTCGAGAACCATTTCACTAATCTGTTGACAAACCTCGTGGCCCCCGAACCTTTATCCCTCATTTCCTCCCTAGCGCTCTCTCGTAGTGTCTTCCAGCAGGCCTACACTGCTTCGCCTTCCTTTCCCAGTCCTTCTCAATTACGCCACGACCCCTTTATCTCCGGCTTCGAAACAGCAAATGCCTTGGAACTTGTATTCGATCTCGTTCCATCATGCCCTCCCAAGCCTTTCCGCCCTATCAAACTCGCAGTTTTCGATATGGACTCGACACTGATCGAAGAAGAGGTCATTGACGAACTCGCACGCTCAATTGACATCACCGATGAAGTTTCTCTCATTACCGCCCGTGCCATGAATGGCGAGATAGATTTTGAACAGTCTCTCCGTGAGCGTCTTGCTCTTTTAAAAGGCGTCAGAGCCGATGTATGGGATGATCTGAAGAAGAAATCGATCCACATCGCCCGAGGGGCGCGGAAGCTATGTGGGGTACTTCGTGAGCGGGGAGTTATATTGGCTGTTGTTAGTGGAGGTTTCGTGCCGATGGCCGAATGGTTGAAGGAGCAATTAGGGCTTGATTATGCCTATGCGAATCATGTACGTCGTACCAGAGTTGCTTGGTTGTTGTCTCTGATACTAAAATTGTACTTGCAGATTCCCGTCTCTCCCCCAACATCTGCCCACCCCTACCCCCACCTCTCCGGCAAACCCTCCCCAGACCATCCCATCATCACCCCAGAGCGAAAACGACACATCCTACTCTCCCTTGCTGCGGAGCATTCCATCCCATTATCTGAAACGCTCGCCGTTGGAGACGGCTCCAACGATCTCCTGATGTTGGCACAGGCGGGTCTCGGTGTGGCATTCAAGGCTAAACCGAAGGTGCAGAAGAGGGCGCCGCAAAGGTTAAATGGAGATAGTTTGGCGGATTTGTTATTTCTGTTAGGAGAGCCTGACATTAAGACTGCACGGACGGCGCCTGCTCAGTGATACCCCGAGATTAAAGGTCTTACCGAAGTTTTGGAACCGTTACTGTTCAGGTGCGTATACATAACGGTATGCTGGTGAAAAAAACCGAAAAGCGACATGAAATGCCGATAAATGTAAAAGACCTCCAATTGACCTCAGATCTTTCAACGTCGGTGCCCCAACTTAAGCCCAAACAGAGCGCTAAGACCGTATCTAATGAGTATGTGTCAGAAACTGGGATATATCAACCAACTGACAATGCCAAAGCAATTCAGCAGATGGTGGCAATAATTCAACACCCATACCATCAGCCCTCGATATTCAACCGTCCTTCCTTCTCTCGCAATTTCATGATCATCTGCTGTATAGTAATGGAGTAAACCCATCAAGAGCTCTTTCTTCTACTCAAGTCAAATAATTTCCTGCCAATCATACTAGTTCCTCACGAACGTATATCTCTCAACAAGGAGGAAGACGAAGCAAACTTTTTTAAATACGACAGCATTCTCTCTCTTCTTCCTAGCGCTCCATCATCTTTGGCATCTCTCAAGCTTATTGTTTTTTACTCACGTCCCCATGCCATTCCCTCATACCCAGCCTCAAACCTCAACCTCGACTCCCAACCAACCCCACCCTCCATCTCCCAACCAAACCACACCATCCATTTTCACACTTTCCTCCATCCCCTTCTGCAACCCGTACTTTCGAGTTTCGCTTTCCATGCGCCCTTTGTAGGTTCATTCCACCGACTTGTACACTATACCTCTATTCAACTTTCCGCACTGGCATTGTATCAACACAAAAGCAGTCTCTGCATTTTACACAATTGACCTACGCTTCGTCTCAAATTCCCCATATCCGTCGAAATCGGCCGAAGATTCGAAACCAGCGAAAAGTAACGAACTTCTTCTTACGCAGGATAGATCGTTCAGTTGAGATGTAGCTTTGAGTGTATCCAAATTTGCTGATTGGAGTTTCTTTTTCTTTTTTCAAATTATGTCGACGCGAAAGCAAACCTAAGGTAGCTATCTATATTCCCATTCCCATCTCCACCACAGGTTTCCCCACCCCGGATGCCCTAACCCCTCAACCCCCAGCTTACACATCTCTCCCCACAAGGCAACACCACTTCACGCCCCATACCCACACCCTCACACCCTCAAACTCTCACACCCACAAACGCACAATCCCCACCCTACAATCCCCACCCTACACCATCCCCATCTCCATCCCCATCCCCATCCCACTCCACCCACATCCCCATCCTCCACCAAGCATACCCCACAGCTTTAACCCAACAACAAACACCCATCCACCAGGCGGTATCGATTGAAAAGTCAATATACACCAACCGACAAGGTACTGTAGTTGTATTACCCGACAGAAAAATGGACAGTCCAAGTAGAAAAAGGCATGATCGTTATGCCTCTTGACAGAATCCTCTTTCCTCATCACACTGGTTCCGTTGTCTAACTCATACTATGCCAGGAAAGCACGAGTGTTTGTGTGTCGATTCGGAGTTTGGGATATGGAGATCTAGAACCTGAACATCTAGGAAGATCGAGTGTTGTTTTCCTAATATTTGTATAACGCCCGGGTTGAAGTAAGGTATAGCTGTGCCTGAACTCACTTTCTCTACATTTTTTATTCTAGCAAATAGAAGGAATCAAAGCGTGGCTTGATCTATCTGGAGATGGTAAAAACGAGTTAAATAAGTTCAACAGTCTCAACTCTATTTTCTAAAACGCGTCGACTAAGAATACCCCCTCTCCCACCCCCTCGTTCCCTTCTTATCCTCTCCCCTAGCCTCTCCCCATTCCCTCTCCCGTCACACCAACCTCAATCTCATGCCCGAAACTCGAACATCACCCTTCCCACACCCTCCACAAACCCTTTCTCTCTGATCAACTCCCTACTGGCCACTGACTCACACAACACCTTTTCCCCTTCCCTTTCCTCCGCCTCTTCTCCAACATCCGCGCGCAGCAGAATATCCTCATCCCAATAACTACTGCACCTCTCCCTTTTCGGTCCCTTTCCTCTCCTATACCTCTTAACACCCGGAGTCAGAACCTTCATCTCTTCGCAAACCTCATCGTAGATGTCAAACTCCTCTCCTTGGATTCTGGGATGCAGCGGTGGGGTATTAGTGACCTGCTTCCGGCGTTTAGGCGGTTGCGTAAGTAGGTTTGATGGTGTAAGTGGGTGCAGCAAGCGGCGAGTTGGAGCGGGGGTGGTAATTCGAGGAGGTTGGCTGGGGGAGGGTACGTTGAGAGGGGAGCACGAGGGGGAAGGTATGCGTGAGGGGGACGGGTGTTGGGGTTGGAGGTTCTCTTTGTTGCTGGATGTGCGGGAGACGGAACGGAGATTGGGGTATTTGAATGGTGAGTTAGGTTCGTTTAATGAACGGGTGGCGGGTCTCGGTGGAAGAGGTGGCGGTGATTTGCGCTGTTCCGGTGCCTCATCTGGAGATGCTTCGAGTACTTCGTTTAGCCAACTGTCAATCTCGAATCCATGGGCATGGTCTTGCTCTAAGCTTGCGATGGGAATCACTAAAGGAACCCCATGGCTGGAGTGGCAGTCTAGGTTGTCTAGGGTCGGGCTCAGAGGTCTTAAAAACGTGTAATGCTCATCGTGTAATTTCAAAGTGGAATAATTCACACTGTGAGGCGAGCTGCCGTACGGATGGCTTGGATGGTGTCCCCAGGGTGTTGAGAAGCTGCTGCTAATTGGTTCTTTGCCGTTGGCATCTACGTCTTGAGGACCGAAGTAATCTTCCTTGAAAGAAAGAGGGGTAGGAGAGGCCGGGTCATGACAAATTTTCGGTGGTGTGAATGCTTGACCCGATTTCCCGTCAGTATCAGTACTGTGGGTGCCTAACCGAGTGTCCTTGCTGGAACGATGAAATGCAACGGCAGACCTGCACAGAGCTTCTGGTGTTTTCGGTACTTTCCCAGAATATGGGCTAGAACAGAAACTGTTGGTGCAAGGGCTTTTTGGTCCTGAAGGATCACCTTTGCAATCCCGGCGAACGCTTCCAAACGGGGTGCTCCGAGTTTGGGTAGCCGGCAAACGCAATCTCGTGGTATTGGACGAGGTACGGCGCGTAGGTGTCTTCACATCCTGCAGTGTCGTGGCTGCATCGCGAAAAATCATAGCCATCTTCACGCCGTGACTTGAGGTGGGCGTTGCACGGGAGAGATTTGGTGTTACTCTGCGTTTCTTACCGCTATTGGGGGTCACTCTCCGAGATACGTAGCCTTCAGCTGGAGGGAGAGGAATTCTGGCACGAGGAATATAGCCTTCCGTTTCGGTAGGGGGAACTGCGCAAGCGTGGTTAAACATAGTACACGAGGAAAGTAGATCAGTGATGACAGAAAATGGTTTGGTTTTGTAGTGACCGACTTACGTATACTTGGATCATTGTCAGCAGGAAGATGTAAAAGACCGGATAGTAAAGCTGCAACATCCTTAGGCATAACTCAAGCCTCCTGCAGGTTGCATCAGTCATAGCAGATTCCTACTTGCTAGCTGACGTCTTTCGCCTGTTGAGAGACGAGGAGGGGCAGAAGTTGACATACTAAAAGAGGAAACGTATCTGATACCGCTGATAGAAACTGTGTTCTTGTAGGTATAAAATGGGACAGAGCTGCTCAGAACCGCAATGGAAACGCTATTGTTGAGTCATGTAGAATGCTGTAGAGGTGAGAATCAAGGAATAGTTGCATGCCATGGCAGCCATACTGAGAAGGAAGGAACCATCGAGAATGGTTCCTTGAGGAAAGCTATTCCAAGTATCAAGTCTATTAACCGCTGAAGAGATCAACACATTAGACTCGTGCTTGAGTCTGCCATTGCTCTGTGATGATCGAAAGCTTGATTTTGTATATTCTGGCACTTTGGGCACTGGTCTGCTCTCCTCGCTTGACGACGACATGAAACATTCAACATGGTGATTGTGTAACCACACACAAAAGATGTGGGAACGATTGGTCGGACCGCACTCCAGATTTAGTGTTCGCATCTACTCTCTACTACCCTACACGAACATAGTCCCTCTGCCGTGATCATATGGGCTGCGAAGCTGACTGTGTTGAGTATCTAGGTTGTTGATCGATCCTGCGTCTCCTTATAAATTATGATGCGGCAACATGACCTTGGCTGGACTCGTTCGTACTCGGATTTGAAGAGGATTATAAAGCATTCGAGTCCTGGGTGTTGGTATTTGCAACAGCATGCCGAACAGTTCCCTAGGCTCAGGTTGAAGTGCAGTTACATCAGGTGCAGAGATGCGTGCCTATCCGTCGACGCCGTTGTGCCGCAAGGTGGAAACGAGGGAACATGCTGGCATGCTGCTGACCAGCCTGACGTTTCCGGTGGGCGGAAATAGAATATCCAATGTGAAACTGATTGGCAGCTTCCCCCTTGATGATGATAACGTCGCAGAACCTGGTCATGCGGGCAGCGGCTCAGCGTTTGAAGAGCAACTCATGTCTCTCATCACAGTCGATCAATCACTATTGGTTATGAAGTAAGACCAAGTACTTTGGTATACGAGCAAAGACGTTGAAGTTCACGATAGCTTCGGATCCTTCCAGACTTCGTTGGACTCGGCAGTCGTGTCCAAGTGCCTCCTTCCTACATCCGTGCTACTACTAGAGTAGTGTCGACCCCAAACGCACTTGTCCAAGTTGCCTTTATTCTATATCCCAGTCATTCCGTCCATAGTTCTATCCAATCAATGTGCGCCAATCACAACGAGCCTGTTCAATTTCTTTTCTGCCATCTAAAATCTAAGCGGTGGTGGTGCGCCTCAACCCCCAATTAATCCTATGGATGGAATTCTCCTTCTGCTCGCAAGTCCTTCGCTCTGCTTCTGCTTGTACTTTGTACTGTTTCTCCCTCTCGCAACGCGAATGTGGGGGTTAAGTGGAATTGATTCATCCACCCATCACACAACCAAAGTCGTCGACTTTCTCTTCACAGCCCCCGTCCGCAGTGCGTCACGGTCGGAATACATTCAATTATTCTATCTACTTTTTTTCCTTTTACGAGTTGCAACCCCTCCCTCGCACAACTGCCATCCCACATGCGCATTTGAGCCTCTTCGTCACACACACACGAGCCTGCATGGCATACCACTCGAAAACCTTGGATTTCTCGCAATATCACTGGCTGCTCGCGAAGATTCCTGCATCAACCCGACTCACCACACCCTCCCATTCTTCGCCTTCACAACCGTTTCCGCCCTTCCTGTCTTTGCACGAGCGGACCGCTTCTTTTCCAAATTGTATACTTCGATCTTGTATAGCTTTGAGCGTGGTTTCCTCGAGTTGACAGCGGTATTAAGAAAGTTTCTGGGTACGTCCTCCTTCATTTTGTCCCCTGCGTCAAGAGGATTGCAGGATTGCGGCAATGCCGCAATCCTCCTACACCTAGATGCCGACCGCCACATGCTTGCTTAAGTGGACGTTTGAGGCGATGGAACGCATTGCCTACTGGTCATGTGTCGTTTGATTCATTCTTTCTCTTCCGTTCTGCTTCGTTCACTTTTTGCGACCAGTCTTGCTCAATTCGCTCGTTAAACACTCTATCTAATGTGTGATATAGATGTATATTGGATTCGATATCTTAATCATATAGACAACCTTAATTTACCTACAATTCACCAAGATCTCATATCTCTCTAAGAGACCTACATTCCCACCAGCTTGCGCAATAGCAATCGATCAATCCTGCTTCGAACGCTCCAGAAATACCACTGCGCCACTGGCTGGCTATAAACCCCGGATAGCACGTTCCTGCTCACATTAGAGCGGTCAATGTGGGCTTACTGATACTTGGATCAATACAACCAAAGTGATCGTTAGTCCTACCGTTACAAAACCGCATAGGCTCCTTTCGGAAGGGTCCACTGCCGAAGGCAAAGGCATGGACAATGAATTACATCGTGGAGGAGGTTCTGTTAAAAGGGCTAGGCAGAGAGCAAGAGCTGGGATGGAACCGCAACCGCCGGGTGTTGGAGATGAACCTATACCAATGCAAATGCCGCGACGTTTTCCAGGTCCAGTAGATCGCCCTCAGTACCCCCAATATTCTATCCAAGCTGGCCGAAAAACACCAGCAGCCCCCATCAGGCCCGGACAATCTCCTGCTCGAAACAACAGTCCTACGCGCAACAACCCCGTAGGCAGAGGTCCGCCCCCACAGAGACCTCCACGACCGAACTTTGTACCATCCATGCCGTCGCAATCCCTAGGACAGCCGCAGGCGAACTACTGGGAAGATAACTATATGGCATTGCCCGGACGAGATGGTAATTCAAGTATTTCAAGTGGGCCTTCTACATCCTCCTCTAGTGCCAGTATTCCCGACTTTCCCGTGCCAGCGATACCAGTTCCTTTACCGCAACCACAACCGCGACGTGCTGCAAATCTTGGGCCCCCTCCGTCGTCACGGAAAGGCGGTGCAAATTATTATCCACAAAATACTTTCGTCGCTCCCATTCCAGAAGAACAATCAGAAGCACATAATTCATTTGCATCAAGTCATGTCATGCCGACAAGCTGGGGTGAGGGTCCGCCCGAATACTATCCGGGTCGAGGCATCAATGAGGGGGACGGGGGTTTTGTAGAACCACTAGGGCGACATTCAAGGGCCAGTGATCATGAGGATTCATCAGGGTTCGTTAGGAAAGTCAGCATAGGAAAGCCTGGGAGGCCGGCACTAATGACTGTGAAAAGCGGAGAGAGTGCGGATCTCCAACCAGGCCCTTTCGATGACCAACAAGAGATCTCAGATGGGAGAGGTGGTGGTGCGACATTCCTCTCCGCCTCATCAGTGAAGAATTCCCCAGCTGGAACACCAAATGAGCTACCGAATGGTCTGTCTAGAACCGCTCCGTCTCCAGAAACCCGATCTCCGACATTCTCATTAGACCCGAGGGTCACTGAGATACTTGGTGGTCTGGAGAAGGGTGGCGCATTGGATTCAAGTGGTACAGCCTCCCCAATAACTTCGACAGCCCCATCAATGAGTGAAAAAGGGCTTAAACGCCCTCCACCACTGAATGTTGAAGCTGCGCAGGCGGGTGAGACAAGAGGCAGCTCCACTAGTCTGCCTGAACTCATTCGGCGGGCAACCAGACTAGCTTCAAACCTGGATCGAGGCCGAACAGCGAGTCGAGTTGGCATGCTGAACATCCTTAATGACAGAGCCGAAAAATCGGGACATGGATCTCGGACCGGATCGATTTCGGAAATGCTCAACGCCTTTCCTTCTCCTTCCGTACAAACGCCAAACGGCGAACGAAATGGCTCACGATGGCCTTCTCCGCTGTCCAAATCTGCTCTTAGCAGGAACCAAACATTCACGCCTGGTTCCCCAACTCAAGGCTATCCTAAATCTAATACTCGCAGATGCTGCGGTATGCCTGTTTGGGCGTTCGTCCTTCTCTGTATCATACTTCTTCTCCTCATCGCCGCTGCTGTAGTCATACCAGTCACGCTCGTTGTACTCCCAAAGCAACACTCCAACTCTGGGGTTACAGACCTTGCCTCTTGCAAGAAGGCCGTCGCCTGCGCCAATGGTGGGACGAACTACTTTGTATCCAATTCTTGCCGTTGTATCTGCGCTAACGGGTACACTGGAGCTGCATGTACCACTGCCACTGATAGCGGCTGCATTACCAGCGACGTGAAAGCCGGAGACCAAACGAATAACGTATATACCAACGCCACGGTCGGCAGCAGCATCTCTCGCCTCCTCTCAGGTGGGCCATCGAATTACAGCATCCCCCTCACCCCCGCAATCCTCCTCTCCATTTTCAGCAACGCCAACCTCTCCTGTACATCCGAAAATGCCCTCGTTAACTTCAATAAGCAATCCCAACGCCGGGACGAGCTTCCCTTACCGTACGACCTTCCTCAACTAAACCCAGTCGACAATCGCCCACTCTCCGAATCCCTACCAACCCCAACCATCGAGCCATACCTCCACCCCCGCGCCGCCGACGCCCCCGTCGCAACCGACAGCGCCTCGGTCCCCCCCTCCCAAACCGCCATCCCCGCCGCCATAACCTCCAACAGCATTATCTTCGCCGCCTCTTCCAACGCCCCCTCCGCCACCGGCACCGCCTCCGCCCCCACTTCGTCAACCTCATCATCACCAGGCACGCACCCCATCACGCAGCAAATCCTCGATTTCGCGCGCGTGGCCGTGCTGTTCATCTACCAAGAAACATCCCTGACGAGCGCGGTCCTGGCGCAGAGTAGTCTGCAGCAGGCGCTGTTCGATGCCAGCAGCTTCAATGCGAGTAAGACGGCTGTAGGCGGTGGCGTGGTGGTTGATTTTGGGAAGTTCACGGTGGATTTGGGGAATGGGACATTGTATGGGGGTGGGAATGGTGGAGGGGGGTAGATGTGATTATGTGTATATAAAACCTGTTTTTATGGGTTGGGTAAAAATCTCGGAATTCTCTGTTGTATCCGCATATAGTAGTTGTATACAGCTATTTATTTTGTACATCAAAATATACCGATTTGAAAGATTATTTAGCTGCTAAATGCATCGTCGCGTCTGAGTCTACATGAAGATTCCCACTCCGACTTGCTTTTGATTTTTGGTTATCTTTAGATCACTGCGACATCCCTGGCCTTCTCGATTGCGGTTGCTCTGTGGGCTCTCGAACGATGAACGAAAAGAGGAAAAAGAAGAAAGATGGTGGACTGGAATGGAGAGGAGACGGCTAGGAAGGATAGAGAGAGCGAGAGAAACGTAAGAAGAAAGTCAGAAAAGGAAAAAGAGAGCACCGACAGGAAGAACTCCAGAAGGAACTAAAAAGAAAGTCACTCTCTCCAAAACCGCAACGAATACGTCTCAACATCCAATCATCATCCACACAACCACAACCCTCTCCCTCCTTAAAAATCTCCAAACCCTTCTAAACCCATCCAAGCCTCTCTCAACACTGTTACAAACAGTCTCCGGAGCTCTTCTTTGTCATTTCTGACTTTGAACCATTAGATCCAGGATACCTGGAGATTATAGGGGTGAGGATGAAAGTAGTGGAGATGGTGGGTTGAGATGGATGAGGTTATGTGACTTTGATGGAATGGTGTTGATGGTGTAGGATGGGGTAGTGGGATATGGGGTGATGGGGTGATAGGAGGGGGTAGTGGGGGGTGGGGTATGGGTTGGGTATGGTGAGGGGGGAGGGAGGTGGGATGTGGGGATGGGGGATAGGGAGGTAGGGAGATGGTGAGAGGTGAAGTGGGGGGTGCCGGGGAAGGATGGGAGGATGGAGGAGGCGAGAGAGAAAGAAAGAAAGAAAGAGAAAGAGAGATTGGGGCGGGGTGGGGGTGGGGGTGGGTGGGATTTGTTTAAAATGGTGGATAGGGTGGGGTTTTGTTTGAATCGGAGTGAGTACCCAACCAGGACACGAGTCGCCCCATGCAATCTCAGCTACGAGCGACGAAATTTGTAAACACAAAGACCTAGCAGCTCGGGGTGCCCGCAGTGCCGGTTTCGAATATCTCCCTTCCGGTTGCTGTAGGATCTAGTTGGGCGAAATCACTGGGATCAAATTAGTTCGGCGGGGTTGGTGTCTTCTTGACAATGAACTCGATGATTGGAAAGATGATAAGGAATAATTGATAGAACAGGCATTGTGGAGGAAGATGTGGGGTATGAGATACTATAACCGGAGGATCTCATTCGTATCTCTGCTATGTACTCCTATCCATCATGCTTCCTCACTCGCAGGAGAGCTCTGACAAGGAAATTCCTACGAGACGTGAGACGTTTGGGGGGGCAAGGAGTTTACTGAGTTGATGAGTTTGGTGAGATGATATGATGGAGATGGGAGGGCGTAAGGAAAGGGATGAGGTGAAGCTTCTTCGGAAAGGTGATGATGGTGTGAAGCGCATGGCAGCGGAACAGGGCATGGTGGGAAAGTAATTTCATGTTTTGACTGCGTTTGATGATATTAAAGGGTGGATTGGGGAGAGAGTCGTAAGGTGTGGAACATGAAGGTAGAAAGAATTGCAGGTTCTTCGAAAAGCTGATACTGTTATGATGCGTATTTGAAGCGAAACACCTCGTAAACTTACGGCTTTGGTTTTGGCACATGACGGTGCAGCGCATGAGAACAAGTTACCTCGAATATGTATGATTCTAGCATCTCGCCTCCACTCTCAACCCACCAATTAGCAAGAGCCGCCGTATGAACTATTCATCCGTCAATAAAACCTCATGAAAGGACAAGTCGCTTGCTCGCTCGCTCGCTCGATTGCAGCATGCCGACAAATACCCTTTATCGAAAGTAATGATGAAAAACCACCCTAGAATGAACCGCTTGTTTGTGTATGCTACTGAAGAACGAGCCGCCGGTTGATGAAAAGAAGAGAGATGGTCTTGGGGCTGCTGAATAGATCTCAGTGAGGTACTGAAGCCTTGCCGAAGTAATGAAAGAACCAAGAGGAAATGGCACGCAAGGGAGTTAGGAAGAGCGTCTACTTTGTGATTCTGTAGACCTGTACTCATCCCCGGGTTCCCAGAGCTGGGGCTGGAATCGGTCGTTCTTGTAATGCGAGATGCATTCTCCAGCTCTATTGCTGTGTTAGCTTGTATAACGCACTTGACAGACCGAGGCGCAAAGACATAGAATGTAAGGACATACTGTTTCATCGCCACCGTCTGACAAGGTTCCGGGTGAGTGATCACGAGTTGGCGGTACCCTGGTTCGACTTGAAATTTCGAGGGCCGGAAGCTGCTGTCAGCCGGCTGAGGATGTATAACCGGGTGAACTGGGGGTGCAAAATGGTCGATGGCAGTGGGACTTAAGGGGTGGTCCATAGCGGAATATCTCCCGTTTCGGTCGTAAGGGTCGTTTAGGAAAGGAGTCGTCGATATACCAGCGGTAGACAAGCCCGGAAGGAAGTACGAGCCCAGATCGAGGCCACTGTGGGAATACGCACCATTACTAGATAACGTGCGCGTCGGATCATATATGTAATGAACCTGTGGAGAGGGTTGTGCCGGAATGGGCACCCCAGCGACGTCTTCAATCTTGTATATTATATCGTAGTGACCACTGTCTAATGTCAGCTGTCCTGAGCCTCGACTTGCGATTGGTAGAGAACAAACGGTCGATATAGTAGCCGGATACTGGGGGTTGCAAGAAACCCGTTCAGGCGGTTGGGATCTTCGATTGGAAAGTTGATGGTGTTAACTTCCTCGCCTTCACTACGATCTAGATAAAGTATGTCGACAGAGATTCCTGCAGGTTTGATAACGGCATCAATCAGAGCGTTCAAGCCTATATGGTCCATTTCAACTTGAAAAGGATCGATGTGACGTTCGCAATACTGCTGAATGGTTTCGCCCAGGAGGAAGTCTTGGTACAAGTCCGCTTTCGTTTTCATCCACGCACTCGTTATGAGCTACATTTATTATCAGGGCTCAAGCGTTCGCTGTGACTATATCGGATGAATGATAGACTCACCCTAAAATGGGTGATGATGGCGCCTGCTATCGAGTCATCGTTAAAACTTGCCAGCAGTGCTGCTCCGTCGTCCTGACATGGTATGCTTGCGGCGGTCCGTTCAAGCAGCCCGATGGTCTCATCAACGAATGCTTCAAACATGTACTCGTCGTATCCAGCCGCGTAGAGTAGATTGTTCAAAGACTTGAGCCTTGCTATCTGTGCAGCGATTTTCGAATGGTCGCCATGGTGCAGAAGAGCTTCAAAATACCCAAATGCCAGAGCTTGCCAGAATCTCAGCAATGATGCAAGAGTGACTCTGGAGGGGAAAATTACTCACCTCGCCAACCGCAGTTGCCGTCTCCTTTCACAGTCCGATAATGAGAATACTTTTGCGGGAGTACCTAGATAGAAGGAAGTCAGTAATCTGATCAGCTGCTCGTGGAATCCAGACAAGCAAACCGCGGTCTTGTGAATGTATATAGGGTCCGCTTGGGCATATTCTGCTGTTAGGGCTCGGCTTGATTGGCGCGGCCCAACAAACGGTCCCTATAAATAATCAGACGCTGAATCAACTCTTTCTCCCCCAGCCGGTTTACCTCCAGATCAAAGACAGCGTCGTTTGATAATCGTTGTAGATTCGCCAACTCCTCCTCTGAGGCCATAGTGTTCCGGATCCTGGTGTCGTTGACGAGCTATGCTTGATATCGGAGACTAGAGCCCCGAGACAGCCACAGGTAGCTGCCCGGCTGTTCAAGTAATATTGGTCTCGACGGTGGATTGAAAGTGATACTCCTCGACGTGACAAGCCGCGGAGTCATGCCCAGTGGTCTGTGATATGGCCTTTTGGGATCGGCTACTCGCCGTTGCTCCCCCGCCCGGTACGCAGGTTACTTTAAGGTATGATCTAGGCCCCGGATGCGAAACAGGCAGTCTATATGAAATGCACTAGTTCTACAAAGAAAGAAGCACACGGTCTTCTTCGGAAATTTAATATACGCTTGTCGTCGTAAGGGTACGAAGTGATTGGCGAAGTCGAGGTGCTCAGGCCTTTGCTTTATTCCTCCCGCCTTCTAATGCATCAAGCCGTCGATAACAGGAAACCGGGACTACCTTAGGTGAAAGCGAAGGATGCACATTTTCACGATCTGATCGCTGATGCGACTTGGAAGAAGGAGCGGAATGTCAGTAGTGGTAAGACGGAACGAAGGTGGAGCTGATCTTTGTCCATAGACCGATGGGGAAGGGCGGAAGTGGTGCTCCCTCGGGTGGTCGTTCCAAGGTATGGGGACAATCTAGCACAGCCTCTGCAAACATGCCAAGCTTGAACACTCGTCGATAAACTCTGGTGGCCAGGACGACCTTGACCCTGGGAGAGGCTCTAGGGTGCTTGGATGAAGACGGAGATACTCTACGCTTGATGGGATCCAACGCGGTACGATTCTCTTGGATACTTTATCCTGGAATTCCTCAATTCTTCAGCACTTTTGGAGCTTTGTCATCGTATCTTGCTCGTGCATAAAGATCTGCAGCAGCATTGGACACGTTGGATCCATACAACAGATACAACAGGGGCCGCGCCTTAGCTTCTACGCTACACTTTACGAGTGAGATGCAATGGGAAAGCAGCTGGGAACCTTTACCATATCGTGGGGATGCCGCCGAGGAGGCCTTTGTCGTTCGGCACGCAAATTCCCTCCTTACTGCCATCGATAATCCTCAGAGATCATTGGCTTCGGACGTCTACAGAATACGATCCGAACTTCGGAACTCATAGAATAGCTTGATATTTCCATCTCGTCACTTCTTCTGGTACTGGTCAAACACCATTGGCGTTCATTCTTTCTCCGCGCTGCTAGCTAGCTGTCATGCTAGCATGGCTAAGGTACATCAACCTTCTGCGGGGACTCGAAACCACTTCCGCAGGCCTATAATCTTTGACGAACGCCAACAAAAACGTGTCGAAGATCTAGTCGCATGGGCTGATATTATGCGACACCTCTTGAGCGTCCTGAGCTGAACAAGGGCCTTCTCCTACAACGCCGGACCTGCCCATGCACATACCATGCTGCGTGATCTCGACTTACCTAGTTTCAGAGAGATTCAACTGGATTCGCTGGAACCAAGTACCCATGGACCCAACCGTGCGTCACTTCAGTGCCGCCATCCCCTTCCCCATACCTGTAAACCCTTTCTTGCCCCCACTTTTTGCTTTCCCGAACCCGTTCACACCTTGTCCATGCATGGATCCTCCACCATCAAGTTGTACAGACTGCATGCCGGAAGTTGCGGTACCACCGAGTGCTTGAGACGAATCGTCAGTCTTGAAGCCATCGCTCTGATCCAGAATCGTTCTCCAGAGAGCCCCTACTGCTGACGTCCACTGCTGCATTGCTTGAGTACGACCGATATCGCTGTTGCTCTGAATCTCAACCGTTCCATTTTCCTGATTGATTTTGCCTTTGAGCTTCTTATCGACAATCAGGAACCCAACAATATCTTGAACCTCGGCGATGGATATTTTGAGCTGCTTCGCGATGAATGCAAGGGTAAATCTCGTGTACGGAGCAATCAGCTTTAAAACTCCCTTCGTCCGCATGTTTCGAGTCACTTCGTCAATGTTCTCAGCGATGAAGGGGTCTGCAAGGACATCCTTGTTATTCTGCAATATTGACTCGTAACGATGAATGTCGTCGCGCTGATACGCGTCTACTAAGTCTGTCATTGCGGAAATCCTTGGATCGTTCTTGTATGGCTTGGTTTCTTGCGAATCGAAGGGATTGATGTCGGATTTCATAAGCATAGTCGTCAAAACAAGATACTTCAGGACTTGTATACGCTGTAAGGATCCCGCTTCATCGTAATTTCGAAAGGATTCGAAAAAGTCAATTTGGGCTTCCTTCCAACTCTCTATCACTCATCAATATTTTTAGGCACCAACCAAAGAGACTACATACCTTCACTCATGTGCATTTTCCCTCCACACTCTCGAATAATCCCCATGATCTTTGGATGAGGAACCGCAGATCGGACCTTTAATGCTCGTTGGTAAAGAGCCTTCCCAACATGTCTTAGTATTTGATACCAATCCAACCAAGGGAGTGAACATTACCTTTAACCTCTTGTTGTTCCTCGTATCTGCATACATTTGAATCTCTAGAGCGTAGACCTCCAAAGCATAAGTACCTTTGCTCGGGTCATCGGTTCCATCATCTCTCTGGCATGCCTTATGTAGGTCTCGGACCTTTTTGACTAGTTGCGCATATTCCCTCCTATCGAGCCATAGCCGAGCCAACTTTATGTTGGTCTTGAGCCATAATCTCTCGTTGTTTGTACTCTGGAACGACTCAAGTGTTTGCGAGTAGAACTTTTCCATGCAATGATATGCTTTCTCGTCATCTGAGCCCTTTTCAATGAAGTCGAGCATGTTGTTGATGGACTTTTCAGAATAGTTTCGGGTTACAGCCGACTTGATGTACGTGAGGAGCTCGCGATAGTGCTCGACAGCCTAAAGTAGCTCTTTAGCCAGAAACCATGTAATGGGCAGGGAACTCTACCTTATCATATCTACCCAGCTTAAATTCAAGCTTGATTGCCTGTTTCAAGCCTTTGAATCCCCTAACGATAAAACACTTAGCCACTGCTCGAGGCACTTTGAACCGGTGAACAAACCAGTCCCCTTTCTCTTGTTCCATCGCCGGCAACCCTAGAAATTCATCTATAGCTTCATCTGGATTATCGGCCTTCATTTGTTTGGCGTTGTAGTATTTATTTTCTATACTGACATCCCCGGTTTCTTCATCATCATCGTCTTCATATTCGAAGTCGTATCTGAAATGCATTCAGCAATTGTTACTGGGAAGTTTCCCGCCTAAACTTACTGTTCTTGATCCGAATCTTGCATGAAATCATCATCGTCAGACATTTTGGCACGTTCGTAGTTCTATAGAATATCGTGTCCGGAGGAAGTTCTCTGAACAGATTCTTTTCGTAGAATGCAAATGCTGAGCATGTTATGTTTGATTGATAGGTACCTCCGTACTATTGATCGACACCAGCCGCCCCACAGGGCTTAGCGTAATTCCCCAGCGCCAATAGTCGGAGCCTTAGGTAAGCCAGAAACCTAAACATCCACAAACTGTCGAGAGCACTGGAATACTAGCAGGGTTAATTGGCTACCCAGGCTTAGCATCATAATCTGGTGGTAAGCTTCTGGTCATCTTCTTCGTGTCCTTCTTATCCTCCGGACGCCACCTCTTCGGGTACAACTGAGGCCGGAGATAAGATGGGTGGGGATCTCAACCTAAAGAAGTCATGGCACCCGGTGCTCATGAGCAATCAGCGGCGGGTATGGGAAGAAGAGAAGAAAGCGTTGGACGAGCGCAAACGCATAGAGCAGATGATGAAGGAGCGGCAAGAAGAGAGACAGATCCAGGAGCTACAGGACATGCAAGAGGCTGCTGGTGGCAAGAAGCGCCTGAATCGTGTGGATTGGATGTACTCGGGGCCCTCAACTGGGCAAGTGGGGACTACTGAGGAAATGGAGGGGTATTTACTGGGGAAGAGGAGGATTGATGGGATACTGAAAGGCACAGAGAACAAGAAACTAGAGAAAGCTGCCGATCAGGATTCATTCATGGCCTTGCAGAATGCAAACACGCTTAGGGATACAGCTTCAAAGATTCGCGAAGATCCAATGCTGGCCATCAAGAAACAGGAGCAAGCGGCTTACGAGGCTTTGATGAACGATCCTGTTCGGCGCCGACTCTTACTTAAAGCCGCCGGCGGTGACATCAACCCGGAGGAAAAGGGCGTCAAACATCGGAAGCACAGACACCGAGACGTCCAGGTCGACCATCATCGCAGCCATAAGCGAAGACGGACCGAAGATGAAGACCGCTACAGCCGGCGAAGCAGACATCACCATCGTCGACGCCCAGACTCTTCCCCCTACTCTAGATCACCCTCACCTTATCGACGAAGATCCCCCTCTCCCCATCGCCGAAGATCTCCCTTGCTATCACGGGGAAGAAGCAGATCACCAACCCCATATAAGCACGCTCGCTCCCCCTCTCCCTACCACCGCCGCCGTTCGCCTCCCATTCCCCGATCTCGCTCGCCCTACCAGCCCCCGGTTCAGGACCGTCGCCTTAAACCCAGCAAGTCCTGGCACAACCTGCCTGCCCGCCGCCGCAATTCTTCCTCCCCCGACCCGCCTCCCCAAAAACCACAAAATGAAAATCGAGCAGCCAAACTCGCCGCCATGCAAGAAGCAGCCTCTGAGCTTGATCAGGATCGTGAAAAACGTATAGCGGCAATTGCAGAGCGTGAGAGAGTAGAGAAGGAGGAAGAAGAGAAGGCCAGGGCCAAGTCTGCAAAGTACGGAGGGAAGGGAGACTTTGTACATGGCCTGCATCGGAAGGCCGGGGATATGGATATTGGGGAAAGGATGAGGAGGGGCAGAGGAGGATTGGGGAAGCAAGGGGAGGACGAGGAGTAGTCCGGGGCTTTCTGCAGGCCCATGACGCTAAGAACAAGGCGTTCTCAGCGTGTGTGTGTTGGTTTCGCATTATTCTTTGATCACGGCATCTATTGAGGATCTTGGCTTTTACTCCACGACTACGAAGTAGATATGAAGAAAACTTGGGAAAGTTGGATGGAAAGCACGACAGTAAAGGGTAAAGCGAGGCTATCTTGTACATGGTACCGAGCGTTCGAATTGATTCGAATTTGCTAGACTTTGTTGAATGTTATGTTACGAAGATGATAATTTCGAATATCCTTTTCCACGTGGAGGTGTAAGGAGGGAGACTTCAAGTGTCAATTGGCCGTTCGCAGTACCAGGTACTTTCGGGTTAGTAATTACCTTAGTGTTCAGGCGTATTCCGTACTGTATGTACCCCGCAACACCACCACCACTTTTTGACCTACACAGCTGCCCCAACTATCACTAGATTTATCAAATTTATTGCTCACTGGCACCACTGAACATCCGAATATTGAAGCTATTCGAATTTCAAATGGCTCAGAAATTCGAATTCGTCAGTTAGCTACCTACGTTCTACTTTCCAACCCTTAATTATATGTTTGTTTACATATCGGCGGTCGGGGAAACCCCTGAGCCGCGTACAGTACGTCGGGATAATACGATTCATATAATTACTAAGCTAAGCCGGTCTAAACCTATGCGCCAGGCCACTATCGCACCTACGCACCAATCGCATTGCAACAATCGTAGATGAGCGTTGGGGAAGCGTTATGATGATGCCAGGACGTTACGTGTACACGCACTTTAACGAGGTTTGGAGAGTCGCACGACCGTGTTTTAAAGGGTCGAGTACGGTGTTGAGGATCATTTACCTACTATTACTTTGGAAGACATCCCAGGAGAGATTTATGTTTTGCGAGGATTTTGCGAGATATTGATATTGCGGAAAACTAACATATACCATTTACGATCCTTGAGGCGCATGGTTCTAGGTCAGGCCGTCCAATTACCTGAGACGTTATGGTGCACACCGGTCCAAGTAAAGGCTGCAGGACTTGCAGGACTCGTAAAGTAAAGGTATGATCACCGCTTGGCCTTCAGCAAGACGAACTTCCCCATCTGTTCTGGGAGCAAGATGTGGCTAAAAAATGCTAGTGTGATGAAACCAGGCCCATCTGTCAGAGGTGCATAAAGTCGAAACGAGCTTGTCTGGGATATAAGGATGTGAAGGGTTTCTTTTTCCGCGACGATACTGAGGCGGTGGAAAGAAAAGCGATAGCAAGCCAAGTTCGAGCTACGAAACAAGCATCTCACGAAAGTAGCAAAGCCTTGGTGATACGGCAGCATGATGATCCAAGCTCCAGCTGTTCTTCTCCGCAATCGGACATCGATTTCATCTCTTCCTCTCTACCGCAGTGTCCGGAAGACAACGCAGTGTGCTATTTCATGACAAATTATGTCATGCGTTCTCGCCATCCGGAGACTTCACGAGGTTTCATGGAGCATTTGCTTCCTTTCTATGTCAGCAGCAGCAGCAACTCCCCTCTTTCCTTTGCGACAACCGCGACAGCACTCTATGCCCACCGAGAGCTAATACCTGGTACTGCGGCCAGAAGCGCTGCCAGAGCTAGGGCAGTCGCAAATTATGTCGAAGCTCTGAGGCTCATCAATCTTGCCATTCAAGATCCTAAGGAGGCTAAATCAGATTCCCTTTTAATGGCAGTTCTTTTGCTTGGGTTGTATGAGGTGAGCGCAGGACTTACCATTTGCACCCTTTCTGAACATCTGCTGCAGAGAGTCTTGATGCTAACATGCAAGTTAGCTAATTGTTGCAACCGAGACTTCTACCCGCTTTGTAGGACATCATACGCACGGGGCTGTTGCCTTGGTCAAATTCCGCGGACAGGACCAATTCAAATCCGACGACTCGATACGACTCTTCCTAGCGGTACAAACTCAATTGGTATGCCAAAGGGACCCGATTTTGCTTATATTGGCGGTGGTGCTTATTGTCGTCTAGGTGCAGCATTGTATTCAAAATTCTACACCTGAGCCCCTTGCCGAGTTCATGGCTTGCTTCAAGGAGACTCCCACACAAAACAAGCAACTGACTTGTGCGAATCGCTTGGTAGTTCTTACAATGCCCATACCGGGTCTTCGCTTGAGAGAAAAAGATCTCCTGGACTGCCCAAGATACGCGCCGGCCCCTGAGTTGGTAACTGAGTTAATGCAAGCTGCAAAAGCCGTCGATGCCAATCTTGTAAAATGGAGTGAGAAAGTTCCCGAAGTCTGGCATTACTTCTCAACTGCCGTGGGGAATGAAACCCTGATGGACGTCTACCCTAGAAGCATCGACATTTACTACGATACCGTAGTTGCTAGCACCTGGAACGCTTGGCGGGCTTATCGTCTATACGTGCTCACGACTGTTATGAAATGCGCTTCAACCCTATTCGCCCTAGACGGTGATCCCGATGCCGAAAGAGAGGACTTTGAAGCAATTGACACAATCCAAGAATTGGTCAACGGTATCTGCTCGAGTGTTCCGTTCCACCTGGGGCACACCATCAACGGCATAGATACAGCTAGGTCTCTGTATCCCCATGCTGTAGGCTCAAGATTGGAACCAGGCCCCATAGGAGCCTTGGGGGTTTTCTTAATGAAATGGCCTCTGAGTGTAGCTTCAACGATGACTTGCATTCCAGAGAGCCAGCAGCGGTGGATTCGCGAGTACCAAACCCTATAGCCCTTTTATAGTTTACAAAGAAACAGTAGATATTCTCACCTCTCAAAGACAAGGTCCAGATCATAAAGCATCAAACCTATTGTGATGATAGACCCTGTGTAACAGAAGAACTGTTCGGAGACGCCCCTCGCACGCTGTAATACTGTAACTAGCACTTGACGAGATACAGTTTCGGCATAGATAAAGAAAGATGTCACCATGATATCCGTTTGCATAATTGATAAAGTGCAAGAGTGATAATGAAGTGGAAGTGACAAAGGTGATGGATGAGTGACACCACAAGCCCGTGGGCAAAATGAACCTTGTAGTCGATCACCTAAGTCAGGTACGACCGTACGAGTGCGGTGATTTACCTTGACTACCACTCGCACTTTACTACCTTACAGTTGTACTTGTACCTAGAAAAGCTATGTGATGTAGAAAGAGCTGTATTTTGCGGAGGCCCTGGGGTTGCCAAAGTAAGGGTCAAATTCACCAACTCGTTGCCGCTTGAAAGTATCTATTCACGACACGTGACTTAAAGTATTGCCGCCCTTACTATTTATTTCAGCACTAATCCTTGAAGGGTTAGTCAGAAATCCACGGTCAGTCACACACTCTTCGGCGACAAAAATACTCCACAAGAACAAAGAAGATAAATAGAAGCGCCCTCGGCTGTTGTTTTCTTCTTTCGATTCTTAGTTCACATGAGCAATGCCTTCGCGTCGCGGCATCGTCGACAATCTTACAGTGGAAGAGTATCTCGCTGATGACGCATATTATGATAACAACCAGATTGTCAAGAATTACGCCAATAGAACCAGAGAGGGCTTCCGTCAGGTAGAAAGAAAATGGAACAGGTCTGTCTACTCCCTTCCAAAAGCTCCTTCCCTTGACGGGATTGACCCTTTCTCCAGATGGTGCAATCAGTTCGGTTTCGATCCACAAGCGACTCTTCTGGAGGGCACTAAGTTCCGGCTCTTTATCAGATGGATGGTAAAAAATTCCCGTATGAAGAAGCAGAGCTCCGTTATGCAACAATGGAAACGTTTGCGATTAATTTACGCCGAGGCTTCGGGACAAAAGCTTCAGGAGAAGACCGGTTACGAAATTTTCAGAGTACGTGTTCTAGATGTTATCTATATCTAAATGGTTGCGCCGTACTAATTTCTCAACAGTATATTACGCAACCTTTGACAAAAGAGCATGATTTCGACCTTAGTGTGGCGCCCAAACCGACCATGACGATAGAGGATCTTGCAATTATCATACATTATCACTGGGTCCACGACCCAAGCATCTTTCCTACCGAACGACAACGAGTGCAGTTCGCCTTCATAATGCTGCTCATTGCGTATACAGGATCAAGACCGGGGGCTCTTATGAACACTGAGTCTGGAGAGGAGTCCAAACCGAAAGGGCTACGGTATCAAGATTTCGAGCTTGTCCTTCTTCGTGATCCCGAGAATCCCGCTGTTCACGTTCTCATAATGCACGCAGTTCTCCATCACATGAAAGGTAGAGAAGGAAATGGAAAGCCGTATGTTCCTGGCCGTCCCGCCCGTCGGGACTTTACTGATGTAACTAGAACCTCGTACATGTTCTGGCAGCGGGACGACTCGTTGGCTTTCTGCCCCATCACTATGTTCCTCAGCTTGGCCTTCGCCGACGGTGCCATTGACGCAAAAACAGGTATCCACTCGCCAGCAGACCTCTTCTCGAAGAAAGTTCCTCGAGGTCTCAACGCTATTAGGATTCCGTGGGAGCCAGGCGTAGAAAAGAAACCTGTCTTGCTTGCATCGCAAGTGTCCGGATGCTTTCAAGCCTGCTCTGATCGAATGTTGCGTTTCAACTCTTTCAGTTCGGACGTGCGCAGGCTAGGCTTGCACGCTGGTTTTCCGGATGCCGTCACTAGCTACTGCACGAGGCGAGCTGTTGCTAATGCTGTCGACGGTGAGTTCTCCACTGCATCATCACGGGCTATGCATTGACAGTTATTGTTTTCTAGCTGTGGCGACTGATGCTCAGCGTAACCAAGTGCTTGGCCACGCTAGCTCCGGATTGTCAACTTACCAAAAACATTATCAGAGCGAACGGGTTGCTATCGACGTTCAGGCCGTCTACTGTGGTCACCCCTCTAGGACGCTCTTGCGCCAGACTGCTGGTCACATGAGTCTGTACCGCGATCCTCGCGCACCGGTACAGCTTTCCCCCGAGGAAAAGCAAAGCGTAAGAGAGGATCCCACAATCCAATCCCTGACTGAGCATTGCAAGACTTTGGAGATCAAACGCAACTGGAAACGCCATACTGGCGCCAAGGCGAAAGCGCATGGAGGGCCAGACTGCAAAGAGCTCGCAACAGCCAGAGCACTTCTGAAGTCAGAGATCGGCCATAAGGAAAGGGAACTTTTCAAGCTCGTGCGGACCAAATACTTTAGATCTATTGGTACCATTGAGCTAAATCGACAGTCTTGTAAAGGAGAGAGTGATATGGACTCGGACCACGAGCCGACCTTGAAGATTCTGCAGTACACCTTTGAGGAACGAAAGCGTCTCATTCATTCACTCTTCAAGGCCGTTGATCCTGAAAAGGAACCACGATCAGTAATCCTCGAGGCGCGCCTGCGAGCAATTTCAGATCTCACGGCTCTGTGTTCCAAACGAGAGATAAAGCGCAGAGAGGCTAATATGACTGTTAACAACACGTCAGTCTCCATAGAAACCGGGAATTGTGCCAGCGCCTCAGACGGATCTGACCCAACCTGCACTTTGCAGCCTTTGCCTTTAATATGTGGCAGGATATGCCTGGTGTGCTGTGGAGACCTGCATCTGTCTCAGGATGATAGAATCAAGGTGTATAACCGTAAGGACATCTTGCAAAAACACTTTGAACGTCATCATTCAAGTTCCATTCAGGCAAGGAAATCAAGTTGGTGTGGCCATCCAGCATGCTCGAAAACAGTCATTCAAGGCGTAATGCTTTTCAAGAACCACGCGGCGAGGGTGCATAGTATTTTCATGTAACGTAGTCAGTACTCTATCTGTGCCCCGCACTTTCGCTCAGTTAAGCGAAGAACTGATGAATAGGCGTTAATTTTCGTCTCTTGCCCAGCAGTGGTTACCACTTGGTGACTCTAAAAGTAGAACGATGTGTTTCAGGTGAATGGCGGATGATCCCGATGACTCATGAACCAATTAAGTTACTACGTACTGTCGCAGCCCCAGGATTGTGCCGCCGCCAAGGCTTCGCTGCCTGCCAACCACCACACGTTCTGTTGCCTAATAAAGACGTGTGCCTCCCGTCCCCTCATTCCCAATCATCATGTCCCCATCACGAGCAAAGTCAGATGTTAAGAGATATGGGCGGCAACTTTTGCTGAACCCGTTGAAAAACCAAGGTGAAACTGCTACCAAACATGCCTAAATGTTTCTTCAGCTGACAGCCCGTAGCAGCACACCCACGCGGAATTGGAAAAAAAGAGCCGCTTACGCCTGTTCGTAGAAGCGCACGTCTACAAAAGAGTATAATTCTCCATCAGCAACCGGAGATTCAAGAGCGACTTCTTCAACTTCCTTCACCAACAAGTATCACTCTTGACAAAGAGGTATGTCCTCCAGTCCTAATACAAATACGACCGCTGACTCCAGCCGAAGCGTCCGCACAATCCATCAGCCTCGGTCAGACCTTCCCATTCAGGTCGAAAGCGAAAGCGAAGTGAAGAGCTTGAACAGAATCAAAACGCTGGGGCCAGAGCATCGAATCGTCCGCGTTCGCAGAACCAGGAGAGGCTCATACGAAAACGACGTCGAGTCTCAGCTGCAAATCTCATTGTTGAGGGCGCTGTACGCACAGATCTCGGCCGTTACAACAAGAACAGCGACGTCGACCCGATCCAACGCTGGATCGAAGAAGGAAGCTGGTCAGGAGGAAATTTCGAGGAAGACAGCAACATGAGTAAGCCGCTCACCCGGAAAAGGTCTACTCCGTCTCTCAGCAAACATGAATCAGACATAAGTGGCGTTTCTTTAAGAGAGGGAAAGAATCCTGCCGTCAAGAGTCGACGCTACGAGCAGTTACTTATATCTGCTGGCATTTATATGGATGATGACGACAAGGTGGCCACTACGAAAGAATGCAAGGCTTTATGCCAGACTCTACTCAATGTGTATCGGACAGTGCCTCATGATTCTCTCTTCAACGATGATTTATTCAAGAGGGTTTGTCAAAGAGTCCGTAATAAAAATGAAGCCAGAGTTATCCGCGACCTGTCCCCTCTCCTCGTTCCCTCCGCCGAAATCCTCTACCTTCGCGGAGCTACAAACCTTGAACATCTGATCGAAACTGTCGACGAAAGCTGGATCAAATCCATCCCCCTCGTCAAAGGTCCTCGCCCGCAGCCTGACTTTGCTGTAGGGGTCAAATCGTCTGCATTCACTTCTGACCAACTTAAGAAATTACAACCCTCTATTGGTGATTGGCAGACTACATCTCGTCTGGTGGCTACAGATGAGATGTATTTCCCATTCCTGACGTCGGAGGTGAAATGCGGCAACGAAGCACTCAATATCGCGGATCGGCAGAACGCTCATAGCGCCGCCGTTGCGGCAAATGCTGTCGTCGAGTTGTATAGATTGGTGTCGCGTCAAGACGAGCTCAATCAGAAGATTTTGACCTTCTCAATTTCGCACGACAATGAGGTCGTAAGAATGTACGGGCATTATGCGTTGATCAAGGAAAAATATACTCTATTTTACCGTCATCCTGTCGATAAGCTTGATTTCACTAGAAAGGACGGCAAAGAGAAGTGGACTCCATACACGTTTACAAGGAATGTCTACGACAAGTTTTATCCAATCCATCACGAAAGAATCTGTTCCGCCGTTGACCAGCTACCCAACCCAGAAGACTTCGCTGTAGAGTCCTTCTCCCAGCAATCAAACTTTGACTCCTTCGAACAGAACGACAGCCAATTGACCACCTCGTGCTCACAACAGACAGAGGCGGAACTTCCGTCATCTCAGACGTCTGAGCCTGTGTTCAAGAAACCAAAGGGAAAAGGCATTAAGTAGTTGCGTTATTCCGAAAATGAAAGCCGCCGATTTCTTTGGATTTAGATAATACCCGCGGCATAAATGTCCCTGCTCAAAATCCTTCCCCACTCCATTGAATCCCAGGGGCACAAAAGTCCCCACGAATTAAAAGAGCATTTAGTCTGCTGGCCAAAGATGTGCTAGAGGCCGAATCACTCCCAAGTAAACCTCTCAACATCCGCGTCCTTCACGTCCACGGTCTCATGCCAACGAACCCGGGCAAGCAAAGCCTCACGCTGAAATGGAAACGCGAGGTTTTAGATCTTCCAGTATTGCGTGAGCCCATGCGTGGCTCCGAGGGATCCGGGACATCACCTACCAAACCCCTTCGCGCCAACACATTTGCTCATAACCTGAAGCGAACGGGGCGGAAGGCTGGGCTCCAAGGCAATCTCGGCCAGAAGTACCTCAGACGTGGTCTCCTGAATGTTGTGAACAGTACGCCTTCCCTTCCGTACCTGAACTCGAAATTGTGTTTAGCCAAGAAATGCTAACCCCGAGGACTTGAACAGGGAAGGCTCCCGCCAGCGTACGAGATCAGCTATTCGACCACAAATTAGGCGCGGCTGCATACTATCTTGATCAAGACGTTCAGGTTGACACCAAAGCCTGCTTCTCGGGGCGCCCCTCCAATGAGATGGTGCAGAAGATGGCCCGGCTTGCCAGTTTGACTGCCGATCCCAATGCCCCGACGGAGTTATCGGAGGAGCAGAAAGCAGAGTTTCGTATCCATCCAAAGGTTCTTCGCCTCACCAACAGGAATAAGGCTCTCACTGCTCAGCTGAAATCGCAGGGCTACAGACCCATCAGTACCGCAAAAGGAACGTTACTGTACAATGAGAAGATGAAAGCGCAAGCCCGATTAAATTCGTACAAAGTCAGACTGCGACACTCTATGATCGAAAATGGTCGGAAGCGACATTTCCGAAAGGCCGATACAATCGCCTTTAACTCACAGTTCTCCGCCTCTTCGGATCAAAAAAACCCAATGAATGATGAACCTGCGGCGCGTCGTATATACAATATTCCTGAACGAGCCGGGGTTGTGCGATGGATATGCCAGCCAGCGGCCGGCCTCACAGGTCAGGAAATATTCGCTCAAAGGATTAGGGGCATTGAAGCCCTGGCGGCCTTGTGTCGTCGGCAGGAAACCCGGCGTCGCGGCCGGCCAAAATGGAGCGTTGAACAAGAAGAATCCGAAGTGTCTTCAGATGATTTGGAAGAGGACATCGTGGATAAATTTCCCATGGAGTGCAAGCCGAAGCAATGCATCTTTTGCCTGGGCGACGGAAGCAAGCCTTACGAGGAACGAATTTTTGAATATTGTCGAGCAAGCAAGATGATGGATGCGGTTGAGAAGCACTTGAAGGAGTTCGAACCAGATGATCAGGTTCCGTGTCCGCATCCGCGATGCGAGGCAGCCAAACTGGTTCTGTCAAATGTCACGACTTTCAAGAACCATACTGCGAATGTGCATAAGATAGTGTTGCGTGCATAGACTCTATTTGCTCTTCCTATATTCTGTTTATTGTGTCCGGTCTCATCAATTTTGCAGTTATTTCCTGTGCGCTGATGGTTCAATGACTGATACATTTACTGCTGTGAACTATACCCTGGCTTTATGTTCAATGTCTTACGTCTCTCCGCTTTGATGCTGCTGAGAGATGACGAAGGAGCAGAACAGTAGCTCAATCTGTTTGGAGGAAGATTTTGACTGGTTTCCTCTCCAAACAACCTGGCCCGAAGATTGTATATATCTCGACTCCCATTTCCAGCAGACATCAGCAGATCGCCTATTAATGATTGAATTTTATCGTCCTCTTTGCTCATAGCCACTTTAGACCGTTCCTCCATTCCTTTAAGCTCTGCACGTCAGTCAGAGAGAACGCGGATCTCATCTGCAACCCTTTTCTGAAGTGAAGCCTTTGTAATTGCGAGGGCTTTACTCTGATTCAGTATTTCTTTCCGTATTTCACTTAGCTGTACAGCTTGGCGGTCATCCTGAAGTGCGTTAATGTTTTGTCGCAGACTGCATCACTGTCGCAACCTCGAAAGTACTCATCCGTCGACGATGAAATACAGAATGACGAAGTACGTTCATGAATGAAAGCACGCTCATGAAAGGTTGCTCCACGGTGTTATTGTATGCACGATACGTACCCACCTGTTCGGTTCCAATGCTTCGGGACAGTCCCACCTATGCTCCTTTAATAATTCAGATATTCACACCAATTCGAAACAACATTCTTCAAGAAGACGCTGGGCTGTCGTGAAAACCAGATGTTGAGCTCAGTAAGGCAGATATGTCGGATCCAACATCAGTTCGTCACGGGTAGACGGTATTGGGGCCAGGTCCCGTTCTTTGCCAGATCTCAGAGACTAAGGCTATGAGCTGTGTGCGCACAAACCACGTGGGGGATCCTCGGTCGTAGCGGATCTCAACGTAGATTTTCGGGCCTCGCGTTTGACATCGTCTGCACCGAACGGATTTCTCATCCCTGTATCGACCAAAGGGCTTGAGATAGGGTGCAGCACTTCCTAGTAATCGAGGTGGTGGTCCAGAGAACTCACCAGCATTCGATGAGAAGTACACTCAAGAACCTGTTCTGTTTCGCCATACTCAAGGGATACTTTTTCTCTGGATGTCTTTCCATGAACACCGCCAAATCCCCTCGGGATGGAAAACGATGCGAGATTCTTCCGGTTTTTTTCGCATCAAGGAAATGATATATGTTGATATTTAAGCTTTTCAGTGCCTAATGAAACTCAAGAAGACATCAGCATAGGTACTTACTACAAAAAGCCCGCCGAGCGCATCGCAGTAAGGGGCTGTACCTTTTTGCATTGTTTGATAGATGGTGGTACCGGATTGACTCCGCAATCCTGGCAAAGCGCCTGCCATCTCTCCGTGATATGAGCGTCGTTACCGTAATGGGAGACAAATTCCACGCCAACCCTTTGGACTCTTAGTGTCCTCTTGGTTGCCCCTCCCTCAAGGTCGAGGCTTTGAAGGCTGTATAGCATGGAAGAAAACTCGTCATTATCCGTGCCATGCTGAGCTCCAGTACGACTTTTCCTCCTATCGATGTTGCAGCCGACGGGAACCTCTGGGCCAAAACAGTGACCCCAAGCCTTCTCAAATGATTTGCTGTTCGAGGCTTTTTTCCATTTATGATCTTTCGCTAAACGACGAAATTCCGTACTGCTGGAAGAACGCCGATCTTGTCGAGGCTAGTATGAGTGCCATAACAGATACGGCAATTTTCCAGGGAATTAGAAGTTTTGACTGTTGTGGTCCCGCATACAAATTCCTTCGATCCTCGATGTGCGCGAGCCAAAAGCAAGAAGGTCAGCGAAACCACTGGCCGACACGGCCGAAATACTCAATATGTGGGAAATAAAACGTCCCAAATTCTATGACAAAGGGATATTAAGGACCAGTCTAAGATATTCGCGCGCAGAACATCTATTGCCAAAAATATTCATTTCAGGAAAGGGGCCTCGTAATGGAACACATAATTCTTCTTGCTTCGCTGTAGAAGATGTGAGAAATAAGGATCGTCCGATATGTTTTGTGGCGTCGGGTTCTTGCGTGTTATCTTTTCATCTCGATGCACCAGAATGCAGTCATGAACAAACAGAGTAAAGCGTGGCGTTCGATCAGATGTGGGAACAGACAGTAATGAGTCAAGCGTACATGACTGGAGATTGTGGACGAATCTTTGTGTGTTCTGAACTGTGGGTTTCTACATGCGAGACGCATTGCGGGCACCATGCCTTATTATTGGATAGGCACTTTGTTCCTGTTCATTTGTCGATCATAAGTACTTCTGTCAGGCTCCGTGAGGACAGCTGACATCTTTTCGACGACGTGCGTCATCAAACGCGACGCTTTACTGAATTATTTCGACCGTTTATTCATGACTGCGTTGTGATGCTTCGAGATGATGAGAGATAACGCAAGAATCCGAAGCTCCGAATCGTATCGATCGATTCCCGTTTCTCTCGTTCTCAAAAGCGGACCAATAATCAATGCTCCACCAGTTGGCTTACTCTGATGAACCTGAAGTTACTCTTTCGTTGCTGTCACAATAAGACGACACCGATATCCAGTGATGGAACATCCATTTCGTAATCTTCAAGATATCTTTCGAGCTCGTCTTTAGCCGTGGAATTGTGTATAGTTGCGTGGCTGTCTACCATCTATCTCTGTTTGCAATGAAATACCCTACCTCCTCGCTGTCGGCCGCCCTTTGCCTAATCAACCAGCTTCTGTTCGTATCATAAAAGCGATCTGGACAGCCCATGTAGGATGGCGAAGTGTGATATATAATTCCAATATACCTCAGGGCTTGCTTGATATCAACCGATGAAGAAAAGGAAGAAACGCAGTCTAAGTAAAGCTCCTTCCAGAGCTTCGAAGCGAAAAGCATCCAGCTTTGGTGACAAGATGACTTCACCCAGTTCCGAAAGGGCGGCGGCCATAAGGAGGCCCTCGCTGGCAGTGATGGGTGCTGTAGACATTGATTGGAAACTTTTACGACGATTCTACGAGCCAATGCTGCTACTGAAGCTGCTTGATCCTGTTCGCGGTCAACGTGTCGACCGGCCGACCGACCCTGAGCATGGCGCTTTGAGCTCGACAGAACTTCGTCGAGCCTTCGTGGATAAACTTGCTTACTTGTGCGACTTCAAGAAAGGGGGGGATACAAGTACTGCAATTGCCCTTCAGGATAGTCCTCAGGGTGTCGTCATTCATTGTGCAGCAAACGATCATGTGAAGCCGCGCGTGAAAGACTTTATTCGTGAAACATTGGAATTGCTGGTTACAGTAGATGACACGAATCACGCCAAAGTTGAAGCTCTGATATTCAAGAAAGCCATCTCGCTCAGCAGAAATAGGCTTCGTACATATTGAAAGCGGACGGATGGGATGATAAGAAAATGCTCAAAGCATTTACAGTGTAATGCTCCTTCTTCATCTTCCACTGAAATGGTAGCAGAGAAGTCAACCGATTCGGGCACAGCCTTGAAACTTTGCTCGTGGCTTAACGAACTTCAGCGGACTGCCGAAAGCATGTCAAGCCTGGTGAGGAAATGCTATCAAGCAAGGAACTCGCGGCTTCTCCGGGCGCTTGATCGACTCTCCGCAGAAGGCAAGCCTCACTGCCGAGCCTTCCAAGACCTACGCCACTACATCGGACGGCTAGAAGCCCATCGAATGGCAACGAAGACACTGGTGGCGGCAGTCGCCGGGGCCCCTGGATTCCTTGAGGGATTTTCGGTTCAAGTGGAGCCTTCCTCCCCTCGTGCATATTGCAATCTGCTTCCTGAGGATACTACCGCTTCCGGCATTATGGGCCGAATGTGTCCAAAGGACGGCGCTGCATCGTATCGGGATGCCTTAAAACTCATGGACTCCTCGTATGAACTTAATCTGGATGTCGCGCTTGAGGAGAATTGTGCTTTTGAAACCCGGGTCCATGCAGAACTACTCTTATTAGATCTGTTTATCCGTAACAAATATGAGTTCGCGGGCGAAGACAGGTATATTGGATGTAGCAAGCCAGCCTGCTATTCCTGTTCACAATATTTCCGAGCTCAAATTACAAGCTTTACACTGCCGGCTTGCCACAATAAGCTGTATCTTCGTTGGCGACCTCCAGATATTTTCGACGAGATAGACCTTGAGGCGATTCAGCGTCGGAATGACACTATGAATAATATGAACGTGAGAATTCAAGAAGAAATCAAAGAGCAACTTGATAGACGGACTTTGACAAGGCATCGTCAGTTCGACTCGACCACTGGCAGGAGCATTGCCTTTGACATTGAAACGTTCCAGAACCACTCGAACGATGAGCGTTTTGACTTAAATTTGGGCACTCGTAAAAGTTTTGTAAAGGATTTGGAGGACGCTCCAGAGCAACGTTGGGAGAGTTCGGAAGAAAGCTTAGAAGAAAGCTATGATGGTTCTGACGGAGGTGTTTCCATTACATAAGCAAGCTATCGCTCTCTCGATACTCGGTCGGAAGATTAATCGCAAATCAAATGGCGATACCAAAGGATCATGGGGGCCTTCTGATTTCAAGCTTCGACTACTTAGCGACTGATGACAGTTTGTTGAACGTTGAAGACCGAACATCGGATTTAGATAGGCTGTCATAGTGCCAGTCAATGAACTAAAATTGCAACGGTCATACTTTGCATTACATCGGAAACAGTCTTCCATCACTACCTCAAGAGATACTAGACATACCATACCAACCACATTAAGACAACTCTTGATATAAGATGCACTTCAAGCTTAGCCCAATCTCTCGAGCATCTGCTTAACAAGATCTCTCGCAAATGAACCAACTTCCTCCAAAAGCAATTGGAACTCGTTGCTCCGTGACAAATCCTCAACTACACATGCGGAATAGTGTACAACGAGTAGTCTTAAGTCATCAATCGACTCTGGACGGTCAGTAGTGTTTGAGTAACTGTACCGCAGTAAATTGATAATGTCCCCAATTCGTTCATCGTACAAAGTGAACTCGGCCAAAGTCCGCTGAAGCATGTGAAGAGAAAGGTCTTTAAGAGGGCCAACATCATACTTGTCAGCGAATACGTAGAGCCTAGCATGACAGAGAAAGACCTCAGTGTAATCTTCGCATAATTCGCGGTTTTTCCGAGGCTGAAAAGCAGGCTTCGAGGTGGCATATGCTTTGCTCTTGAAATTTCCCCATAACTCGGACTTCTTTGACCAGGCCTTCGCTTTCTTTTTATCCTTCTTGGAAAACCCCCAGCCGTCATTACTGATATCAAAACCAAACAAGTCCCGCACGGGCTCTAGTTCTGGCTCAGGCTCCGGCTGCGCATTGGAAACTTCGTTCGGAACAAGATGCGTAGAGGTAATCGTGGAGGAATCAGGCAGAATGTCTGGATCCGCAGCAATGTAGTCTCCTGTGTATGCGTATTGACTGAATCGGACAAATGTACCCTCATCGACGTCTTTCAGCGGGGCACATCCCTCCTTCGCTTCCGACATGTTTCCATTAATAAGGACATTAAGGGGTTTCGAATGGTGGGCTATGAGTGTAGAATGAACCGTGAACATTGTTCTATCGGGCCCAACGAGGAACCTGAAGGGAGTAGAGATGAGAACACTGTAATAACAAAACAGATCAGCTATGTCCGTTAATTTCGAAATGGGAAATGAACGACATCACCGGTCGTATGAAATCGCCATGTAGGCTGCCTTTAATAGTTGGCCGAGTATGATAGTTTCGGACAGAAGCCAGTAGAACCTTGTGCACTAATGCAGCTGGAAGAAAGGGTTCTTTTAATGTCAGCGAGGTTTTGGAGTAGCAAGAAGTTGAAAATAGCCTTGGCGCAGATTTGAGATAGGACAGATTGTGACAGATTGGTTATAGTGCGCTACTAGTGTAGATCCCGCCCCGCATTAGGGCTACTCTTAATTTCAATCAACGTCCAAATGATTGTCCAACATTGTATGCCCAGCCAACAATTCCCATATCAGCCTTAAGGTAGTCCGCGTTTGCAGGTGGAAGCAGGTAAGGAGGTTGATGTCAAGAAACCCTTGCAACTCTGTCTCTAACCAAGGGAACGTAGCCGGGTGAGAGCGGCAAAAACGGTAACGAGGGTGAAGACGAAATGGGTGCCCGATTTTAGGTCTTTCTTGGCGCTTATGTGACGGCGCTGAGTGGTCTACTATATTTAGTATTAAGTCGCGGTACCTCTTACATCTTATATATATACATTGACGAAGTGCTAAATCGATTGCCGATTGATGTGAACGCTTGACATCAAGGCAAAAAATCAACATGGATGTAATTAATTGCAAACGAATTGTATTTCAAGGAGTCCTGGCGCGGCACGCTACCAATGCGGACCGAACGGTGCTGCGTGAGTTCGCTGATCTTGCCGAACGCTTAGGCTTCGAGTCGCCAGAGATTACCGCTCTGAAGGAATATCCCCGGGCAAGGGATGCGAGAAACCCATCAGAAATTTCCAAACCTCTACTCGTCACGGATGGTGTCGGGGTGAAGAAGAAGCGGAGGTGCGGGCTACCCAGCATGGAGGAATACGTGGAAGATAGCGACTCTCTCTTCGTAAATCACCTACATGACGTGGATGAGGAGCAAGGCGAGGGCATTACGTCCTTTTTCGTCCGGAAGTCCATATATTCTGCGTTCTTTGGAAAGCCATCACCTCTGCCCTTGGAAGGACTGCATCCGAGAAATAATGCAATAGAGGAGGAGCAGGAATTAGAAAGGCAGGAGCTAGAGAGGCAGGAGTTGGAAAGGCAGGAACGAGATAGAAAGGAGCAAGAGAAGCGAGAGCTGGAAAGGCAAGAGCTGGAAAGGCAGGAGCTAGAGAGACAGGAGCTAGAGAGACAGGAGCAAGAGAGGCAAGAGCTGGAGAGACAGGATCAAGAGAGGCAAGAGCTGGAAAGGCAGGTGCTGGAGAGACAGGATCAAGAGAGGCAAGAGCTGGACAGGCAAGAGCTGGAAAGGCAGAAGGAAGGAATCAAACCGTCCACAGCCTGCAGCCTCGCCCATATTCCCACGCGATCTCGTTCGCTGAAAGCGCTGAAGATTGTCCCTCCTAGTACTTGACCACGTAACTCGTCAGCGTCCCTTGTGGATACCCGTGGTGCTCGAAGCTCCAAAGCTTTGACGGTGACTTCATCCACAAATTGCATAGCGCTCGCGTCGTGCTGGAGAAGCTTTCCCCAGATATCTTTGACATGGTACAGGTAGTGCAAGATGATCTGTCGAGCTTTCAGCAAACTTGTTACCCCAGCGAGGATATCCACTCACATCATCGCATTTAATGGCCAATATCGTGTTCCACGTGTGGAGCCTCATGCCTCCCCACAACCCGAGGATCTCACGGAGGGCATCCAAAGCTGCGGCCAGCTCCTCGTGCCGGAGGAGCTGCTTGAGACACCGCTTCCCATGGGGGCTCAATCGGCTCCACCACCGCCATTCAAAGTGCAAATTCTGTTGGAAATGGTACTGACGGATCTTGCGGTAGATCTCGCCATCAGTCGGCTTCTTTTCGTTGGAATATTCCTCGACCAGGCATGTTTTCAGGTTAGGGTCGATGTCTGTTCAAGGCGTCTGTCAGGATTGTTGTTATCCACGGAGAGAACGAGCCTACCTGCGAGGTACAGATCCACCGTCCACCACTCCAACCCTAACTCTTTCGCAGCCTGGATACGGTGTCGCCCGTGCAGGCATTCGACCTGGTAGCCGGCCGGAAAAACCAGCTCCGGATTCCCGCCCCGCGGATATTTCCCCAGTTGCCGCGCTGACACCCCCGAAAGCGCTTCAGCGGCATCGAGGGATTGCTGATCAATGACGGCGGGGATGTGATTGAGCTCGTCAAGCCGTCGACAGTCCTTTCGAAAAATTGTTTTTAATCGCTCGACGTTCTTGCCGTCGAGCTCCCTCGGCCGGTTCCATTGGAAATGTAGCCACTTGAGCCTGATGCGGGCGGTTCCCTTGTACTTGATGCGTTTTTCTGCCTCGATTCTCGACTCTTCCTCTCGAATTTGAGTTCTCCACATCTCGACAAGCTTTGCCTGGTGAACGATCGAAAAGAGGAGGGCACATGATGTCTTGGGTCATGGAGACCACGTGTTACACTGGTCAGTATTGTGCGCCAATTTATGGCGACCCTCCAAAAGTGACCCTCTTTCTATATATATCTAAACTTGCTGCTCTGTCCTTTAAATGGAAGCTAACCATTACCAGACTCTCATCCTCCCTCGCCATCTCACCCTCCCTCGCCATCTCACCCTCAACTCTCCCATCCCCTACTCAACTTTACTTTCCTGTCGCCTCTTGGGTATTCCACCACGACAGTTGAGGATGAGCTTCCAAAATCCCAAGCATGACACCCAACTCTATCTGCAAGGTCTGACCGAATTGGGCCAGTCTACTGGGGTCACAGAGCCCGAGAGCCACGCCATAGAAGGACAAACGTCCTCGCAGGATCGCTCGGTCCTGAAAAAGAATGCGCCAAAACGAAAGAGAGACCTCTCTCCGCAGAGAAGTGGGGCCGTTGAAAGGCCTGGGATTCGTGCGTACCATTACGAGGGAATGAAAGACGAATCGTCGTGGGAAAGCTATTGGAAGATCTTTCAGCTCAAGTTCGATCGCTTCGTCACCGTCGCCGTCCGGAAAGAGCCCTTCCGCGAACGTGTCGTCGTGAAGAATTTTTCGGGGCCCGATTCCCAGGAGGAGCTCCGGATGATACATAATATCCGCCACGACAACATCGTGGCCGTCCTGGAGACCTTTCGTTTTGACGGTTCTTTTTATGTCATCCTCGAGCGTATGGGCATTTCCCTCCTTCAGATCGTCGCTTCTCCTCCCTATCCCGGCGAGCAGGAACTGGCGGCCATATTGGGACAGGTAGGCCAGACCGACCAGGAGTTACGGAGCCTCTGCTGATTGGGTAGATACTTGATGGCCTTGCCTACCTTGCCTCGCAAAACCTGGAGCACGGGTCTTTAAGTTGCTCGAACGTTCTCCTGAGCGATAAAGGAGACGTTAAGATCGGTCCGTCTTCCCCCACAATCACATGGCACTTCGCTAACGCGACGTGACAGCGGATCAAGAATGCTGTCGTGAGGTCGCTCCGTCGGACGTTCCTGGTATCAAAGATGTGAGGGCGCTGGGCAAGATTGTGATGGAGTTAATGCAGAAATACACGAAAGACGACGGAGCTATTGGGATCGAGAATTTGGATCGTTGGCCAGAGGACTCCGCCGCCGTCGAATTTCTATCGGCGACGACATCTGCCAGTTCGACGAACGAGCTGATGAAGGTGAGCCAGGATTCCGTCCGTGGGATCACAGTCTGACGTCTCCAGCACCGCTTGCTTCAGTGTGGTTGGCGGAAAGACTGGCTTGAGTGGCTGGTGGATTGGGCCGGAGTCTCCGACCTACAGACTTCACAAGCCTGCGGTATAGACGGTCCCAGCCATCATGGAATCTCATAGTCTTTGATATCAAGCTGCCTGATCAATTTCCCTGATCTTCGGACGCCGATTTTGTCACGCATCCTCTACTAACTCTAAATTTAGCGTACAGTCAAAAATGTCTCCCTTAACACATCCACTTCTGTTTCCCCCCCCCTCCCACCCAAAGCGCTGGGTGTCCTTCTGCTTTCTGCCTAGCTCCGTTGCTATATATGTTCTCCCATCTTCCCCCGGCTTCTCTTTCTCTACTGTCCCCTTCGCTTCCCTTCCCTTCATTTTTCTTCTAAAGAACGTCACCGATCGTCTCCGCTTTCAATACGTCCTTCATGGATGTCACCCAGATTTACGCTACAGCCGCAGGCGGCTTCTTCCTTGCCTTCATCGTCGTCAACGTCCTGTCACGGTCGGTGCGGGAATGGATCTCTCTTTTCACATCCAAGCACCTCACTTATCCATACTTTCTTCGCCGTCATCGACTTCTGGGTCCGTGGAGTCGAAGCGGTGTCCTCGTCCAACTGACCTATATCACGATCAACGCTTTTTGTCTGGCCTTTCGAGTTTCCACACTGTCGAAAGCTGGTCTTCGAGCCGGGAACCTGTCGCTGGCCAACATGATCCCCCTCTTCGCCGGTCCCCACCTGAGCTTCCTGGCCGACGTGCTGGGCTTTCGTTTGGACACGTACTGCCGCGTCCACCGTTCGGCCGGTTCGATGTCGTTCGCGCTCTTGCTGTTCCACGTCCTCGTCGTCGCGGCCCAACGAACCTCATCCTCCGTGGGAGTCCCGCAGCATCTCTACGGAGTGATCGTACGTCCCCCTCGCTGCTCGCGCTGTTCGACACTGACCGAGTGTAGGCAGGATCGTCGTTGTGTCTGCTCGTGCTACTCTCCCATCCCCTCTTGCGCCGACCTTCCTACGAAGTCTTTCTTCGGACGCACCAAGCACTGGCGGTGCTGTCCGCCTACTCGACGTGGCGTCATCTGCCGTCAGACTCGCTGTTTCCCAGCATGTACATCTACATCTCCGCTGGGCTGTTTCTTTCCACGTCTGTCGTCCAATGCGTCAGCGTCCTGTGGCGAAATGGGACCTTCCGCCACGGTCGCGCCCAAGCCCTCGTGAGTCACGCCGGTGGCTCAGTCAAGATCAGCATCACACTCTCGCGGCCGTTGAAGGTCGAAGCCGGGCAGTACATCAACTTGTGGATCCCTTCCGTGAGCTTCTGGTCGTTCCTGCAAAGCCATCCTTTCGTGGTGACCTCGTGGTCACCTGAGAAGCAAGATCAACTGGACCTCTTCGTGGAACCTGGCTGGGGACTGACTCGGGAGCTTCTGTACCACGCTCAGGCCGGCGAGGGTGGTGTGACGTTCCGCTCTCGCTGGGTGCTGTTCAGCGGACCTCATGGAATCAGTGCCCCAGTTGGCGAATACGAGAGTGTTTTCATGGTCGCCACCGGGTTTGGGATGGCCGCGCTCCTGCCGTATCTCCAACAGTTGATCAGTGGGTATCAAACTCGAAAGGTCTGCACGCGTCAGATACGTCTGATCTGGCAGGTACAGCGCATCGGTAAGTACGCACAAGGGATGAACATAATTGACGAGGGGCTTACGAGGGCAGAGACTGCTCTCGCGATACAGCCGTTATTGAATGATGTTTTGAAGGGCGACAATCTGGATAAGGTAACGTATGATCGATGCTTTCATTGGCGACGCTGACCCACGATACAGATTTTCTCCATTTCGATTTTCTCGACCAACTTGAAAATGGAGAAAGTCTCTTACGGCAGCCGTGGCACCGTTTGTCGAGGCTCGGCGGATGCACCCGGAGCTTTACGAGCCGAGGTGATTATGAGACACTCAGGTGGCGCGCACGGAGATCTCGAAGCCGCGCAAGGGAGGGTTGAGCATGTACAAGAGGTTACGGGAAAGATGGAGGGAGGGAAGGAAAAGATGCTGGTGATGGGTAAAGTCTTTGAGCATCTTGCCTTTCACGACTGACCGCAAGTAGTATCCGGGACTGCCAAGCAGCGAGATGACCTACGAGACGTTGTACGTGACTATTTGGATGACGGAGTAGAATTACTGGAATTAGAATATCAACCTAAAGAGAAATAAGCGCGATGGCTGTAGATCAATAGATATTCACGGATATTTAGATAGCAAAAGCTATGAATCAGAGTTTCGACATGTTTTGTGGTTCTTAGCAACCCAAGTTGCCAACCCTGTAGGTGGTCCAGGGCATCGTGACACGTCTCGAGAATGACAATGTCTTGAGACTGACAGTTCCTGGGTATAACGACGCAAAGAGGGGCCACGTGAGTCCCATGAAGAGCCCGGCTACCAATAACACCTGAACATCAGCTGTACATAAATACAGATAGCATGCCGTCTCAACTCCGACATTGCCTCGAGACTGATAGTGTCTTGAAACTAGCGTCTTAGGACGACGTGTGTCTCAAGACAAGAGACGTGTGTCTTGTGACGAATAATGTCCAGAGACGGGTGTCTCGAGACAAATAATGTCTTCAGACGGGTGTCTTGAGACATGTCAAGTCTGGAGACATCAGTCTGAAGACATTATTCGTCTCGAGACATTGGTTGTCCTAAGACGCTAGTCTCAAGACATTATACGTCTGCAAACACTCGTCTCAAGACACCATGCGTCTTTAGACTCTACATCAGTCGAAATCATCCTTATCTTACTTTTCAGGGTAAAGGTCAAAGCTATGCATTTCATAAACCTGTAGATAGCATCGATCTGGTTTTTGCTCCCCAAACCAACCTATTGTCTGTGGCATACAGAGGACGCAAACGCCATAGAGACTGCCTGGTATGCACACTAGCAGGGGAGCAAGAATTGATGGACAGCTAGTTTGGATTGGATTAGATGTATTCCTCTGATAGCATTGTGATTGGTTGATGGGCGTTTTAATTTTGCTGGATGATGAAAGTCTCTAGAATGTGCCTGGCTTGGCCATGACTTGCGAGCAATTGGGTCCGCAAGTCTTTGCAGGGTCCAAGATCTATTTTGGGGAGGGACCAAATACAGCGCCCGACGGTGGGAATCAGAAATGGAAATCAAGCAGCCAAAAATGGGAGGCCAGGAATACAGCGCCAGAGGTGGGAACCAGAAATGGAGCTCAAGCAGCGAAATTGGAGGCCAGGAAATCCGGTAAAGTTGGAGTTGAAGGCCATCATGAATGGACGACGAGGTTCAGAAGAGCATCGACATTCTTCCATCGCCTTCTCGCTCCGTCTTGGAAAAGGGCAGCTGCAAATCAGTCCATGAAATAATCTCCTGAATCACATTGCACAGATCATGGTCACTTCGATCCAAATTCCTCAAAGCACGAATCTGGACAATAACTCCAGACACGCTTCGGTCACGCTCGATAGGTGTGCTACCTCTGCGTGACTCTGATCTGTATATAGTCCAAGCTGACTGCTTGAGCTTTTTCAACAGCTCCAATTACTCCAATGTCGCAATCCTCCTCGGGACGACCGGAGTAGAATTTCCTGCTCACCGAATAATTCTAGCACATCAAAGTCCTTTCTTACACGACGTTCTCACGGAAAATCCAGGGACTGATCTACAATTACTTTCCAGCGGTTGCAGCGCACATTCGTATTGGAGGGTCTTCCAATACATGTATGAGGGAAGATATTCTGCATCGCCTACAGAAGTTCTAAAGAATATAGGTATGTCAATGATTTCAAATGCTTCGCAGGGTACTGAAAGCACTTTCCAGAAGACGAACCAGAGTTGCTTAAACACTCAAGCGTGGCTCTTATTGCACGTCATTTTCGAATGGACGACTTGGAAGAACTCGCTATGGAACACCTCAGGTCTCAGCTACACTCCTGGTCAAGCATCGAGTTTTTCGATCGCATTCTAGAAATGTATGCCACTGATAAGGAGGAGGCAAGACGGTTTGTTGTTACAGAAGCAGCGAAATCATATTCACGGGTTCCGCATCTCGCCCAAGCTCTTCAGAAGGCCGCTCGGGAGGGTGGAGAATTTGCAGTCGATCTGATGAGGGCTTTGAGCAATACATCAGCGACACGAAGATTGAATTGTAGCATAGCTAGATGGCATGTAAGATAAGGTCAATTCATAACGCGAAGCGTTTCTTTTGCCCCGCAGTTTCATCCACTATGTCGTCATGGAGAGCTGCCGAATGGACCATTTCCGGTGAAACAGATGTGAAACAAGTAATCCCAGTATGATGACATTCTGATGGCTTATCAAGCCTCGGGTGCTCTATAAGGCTGTCGGATGGAACCTTCTAGAATCCCTGACTTGCGAGCAAATGGGTCCGCAAGCCTGAGAAGCTGCAACTCTAGCTCTGAGTATCTGCATCGACATGGCTAATGAAGTACCAAAGCATATACGACAGCGTCTCGCTGCGGTTGTTGATGAGTTAAGTAATGCTGTGGGGCAAGAAGCTGCCAAAGCCTACTTAACCCGTATTTTCGACATTGAGTCGGTGGAGTCCGAGCCAGGGGCCGAACTTTGCGACGACTCGTGGATGGAGTTCATCAATGAAGACTGCATGACTGATGATGCCAGTAACCCTTCGTATCCCACGCCGTCCTCGTCCTACGAAAAGAATGAAGAACCCCTCTTGCAGATGATGAGTTCACAGACAGAAGCTGACACAAGTTGCCCAGAACCGTCACCTCAAATCGCTAACTCTGCGTCCCCGGGTAAAGGCACAACCACGACGCTTTGCGAGAGTTGTCGGCGATCAAAGACACATCACAATCGAGAGAGATCTGAGTATGGGACCCTGGACGCTATCGTGCAAGATCTGCCACGCAGCAACCTTCTCGACTGCCTCAGAACTCACTGGGAGACTTTGAAGGTGGCAGGGATCTTCGCGATGCCCTCACGCCAGGTATTTACATGGACTTTGAAAGGGAGCTCGGAACAGGTTCGTCGACTACACCATCATCTTATCCTCCGACACTTGGATGTCGAAGACGACCTTCACCAATGGCGGCGATCGATCGCGGAGATCAGAAACCTGGACGGTTACACCAGCTTCTTCGCCGAAGCTCAGGCCAAACAAAGGACCCACGAGTATACACGCCAAAGTGGGGAGAGCAGCAGCAACAAGGCACACAAGGAATATCTCGCACATATCTACGCGGATCGGACCCCGAAGGATTACAAGCGTGCAAAGCAAGCCCTCAAGAAGGACCTCCGGCATGGGCGACGGTGGTCAATATTAGTCGATGGGTTCGTTGCTGATGACGGGGACATGATTCCCGGGCTAGGCCTAGGGCTCCTCTTACTCTGTGGACCTACCACCGCCAAAAAAATGTCACGCGCCCGTTTACGCAAGGAAAATCTGCTAACCAGCATTCCAGTTATAACACTACACGATACAGCAATCCTTATTTACGGTCTCTGGTCAAGTACATCCACCACTCACACCCGCACACGTTGAGGATGTGTGAGGTATTGCGGTCAGCAGCGGAAAGCCTGGTATATCATGATAGGCTACGTGACGATGACGACTTCAGTACCATTACGACAGGCTTGAGGCAGTACATCTAGCGTGATACAAGTAAGCAGGATTATTCCCGGCCTATTCGGGCAATCTTCGTCGAGCTTTCAAGGGACTTTGACCATCGGTAGGAGTATCATATTGACATTAGTGGAATTTCAAGCCGCACGAGTTCTCTAAAACGGCGTCCGCCTTGTTCAAGCTTCGTTTACGCAAGGGCCCGCCAAGGTGACCTGGGCTGCCAGCATTGAAGGGACTGCCAGAACTAATGGGACTCTCAAAACTGGAGGGACAGCCAGGCCCGGTAGATCCCTGACTAGTGAAGAAATTCGGTCCGTCACTCTGCAAAGCCCTACGACTCATGCTTAGGGGCTACCGGGCCAGGTTAGAAGCTTCTGAAATGTACACTCTCACTATTTTTCAAACACTCAACGTACTTATAGCGAGCTATACGTGGGTGAGAACAGCTACTGCTTTGCAATTAAGCTTATTTCAGGGGCTTTATCTTCTGGAGCAGTCCTAATGTTTGATTGGCCGGGTTTGGGCGGCTGTGCTCGCCGGACCAATGAGTCTCAGCTCGGAAGCCGTGATAGGATATGACAATCACAAGACGAAACCTAAAATTGACCACATAGCTTTTGTACTCCGTCAATCATTTAAAAGCTATCGAGGTGGTCTGTTGACACCATATCTTGGGGACTCATTATAACTCTTCGTCGCACATCTTTATCCTCATTAGTAGAATGGCAGATCCGATCAGCATCACTTCTGGACTAGTGGCCCTCGCTGCATTTGCTTTCCAGTCCAGTAAAAGTCTCTATCAGGTGGTCCAAAGCTTCAAAAGCAGCCGAAAGGCCATACGTGAGCTGAAAGAAGAGCTCGAAGCCCTCGATGGGGTCTTGCAATCTCTTCACCAGGCAGCTGGAGATAGTGATGCTGATCTGACAGGACTGGAGCTCCCTGTACTCCGGTGCGGCAAGGCTTGCACGGACTTTGAAGCAATGATCGTCAAGTGTACCGCGCATTCTGGCGGACCAAGAACAAGCTTTCGGGATTGGGCGAAGTTAAAGTACATGGGGGACGATATTGTTGGATTTAAAAATATGTTGGCAGGATATAAATCTACCATCAGCATTGCGCTTGGTGGTGCAAATCTGTAAGTCTCATATGCGATCTCTTACGAATGGAAGTTGATGGGCTTATCTCATAGCCGCACCGCCACAGTCACCATCGATGTGCTCAATCAATATAAAGGGATGATCACCAATACCACCTCGGATCTTGAAGAGCACCTGCAAGAAATCGACGATAAATTACAAAAGCTCTCGTCTCAGGGCGCCAGAGCGTCCGATGAAGACGCGGCGGAGCGAGAACAAATACAACAGGAAATGGACAGCACGAAGCAATGCCTCAGTATATGCGCCCAAGTCTCCGAGCATATGGACCAAGTTCAACCCAGTGCTTTCGGAACTACGCAAAAGCCCCCCGATATGCACCAAGTGATCATCGCAAAGCTTGAAGGTTATGTTTCGGCCAGACGAGCCACTAGCAACGCTCTCAAGGAATGTAAAGAAAGGCTCGCTGACACTACCGCGGAGCTCGAGGAACATCTCCAAAAGATCAACAACAGACTAGAAAACTTCTCACGGGGAGTTTCAACGTCGGGCGAACAGGCGGCTGAGCACGGACGAGTACAAGAGGAAAAGAACGGTGTCGAACACTGCCTGAAAATCTGCGCACGGGCCTCTCAGCAAGCAGACCGAGTCCAAACCAACGTCTTCGAAGACGTCTCCGTAGCGCAAGATTCCCACCAAGTGGTCGTCGCAACGCTTGGAGACCTGATTTCGGCCAGGCGCGTGACTGCTGGAGCCAGATCGAAGCAATGGCTGGGACAGATGTCTGATGCTAGCCTTCAGCAGCTCTCGAGAGATTGCGGTCAAATTGATATGGAGAACATTGTGGAACCGCAGAGTGGGACGACTGAACATTTTGAGGACCGGTATGGGACAGGACAACAGCTCCACAAGGTTCATCGCTCTCAGTAACATGTTCAGATCTTCTATCGTCACGCAAATTGCGGAGGAGCTTTTGGCTGGTAAGCGCACTCTATCGCCCATATTCTCTCCCGAACTGGATACTGATGTATTGATTTGACAGGGCTTTGTTCCAGGATCGAAGGAGTCAACATCAGCGTGATCAACCGGAAGCTCCAAATCTCCCCTATCCTTCCAGACGGACACTAAATCGATCCACCAGACCCCTTCTTCCACAATCTCTACAGGTTCATACTCAAGAATGGAGATATATGGGCAGTGGACACCACCGGGGCACAATACGGATATCCGCATCCTCTACGTCCCTGGCGTGACTTCGATCAACGCCTGTCAGACGACCTCGTACCGTAAGTAAGCCTTTTTTCACCTTTCCGAATGGTGAATCAGAATTGGATTCTGCTCTCTGGAGAGGTCACGAAAAAGATAGGACCGTCGCATGAAGCCCACGACAAACCTGAAGCCCTGTAAAACAAGCTTTTTAGGTTGGCTCTAGGTGACTTGTTATATCCTCTCGACCTTTCTAGCCGAGATAGACTTATTAGTATTAGCTACTATCGTCTAAGCTTTATAGCCGAGATTTAGTCGTTCCTTCTAGGAGACCTCTTTATCCTTAGTACTAGGGGCGCGGGTAGGAGCTATAGGAGCTGCAGGAGCTAGAGGAGCTGGAATACCGCTAGCATAGCTTGTAGATATGTTTAAGATGATAAACAAATATTAATAAGAGGTGCCTGATGCGTTAATAAAGTGAAAAAGTTGATTTCTGCGATAAAAATCAGAAGTGTAAGCTAGTAGCCCTGTAAGGCTGACCAGTTGCCCGGGTTGCGCAGTTGGGGGTGAACCCTTCTATCTCCACTGCCGAGCGTTGTCAAAGATTCCTATTAAATGTATATGACCAACTCTTTCCACATTTGCTCCACTACCTAGGTTGTATATTCCCAAGTATTACGAATTGCATCCCGTGGGCTTCGCCATGGCAATTGACTGTTGAGGATTTCGCCTTCAGATAAGGTCGAATGCCCCACGTTCTCCTTTTCGTGAACGATCAACGCTCATACATCTTTAGCATCATTGACTATCGCTTCGTCATGAAGGTTATTGATTGCCTCGAAGTTTGGAAAGAAGATGGAGACGACTGCAATTCTGATCATTTCTCGATCATACTCACGAAGGGTACTGAGGTGTTCAAGGCAGAGAGTCAACGTGCGTTTGCTATTCACCAGGATATCGACGTTGCAGCGCTCCGTTGCCCTCTTCTCCCCGTCTTGACTGAAGATCTTTGGCCCCTGCTCAAGGATGGTCTTACGCTTGCTTCCTATCCTGTACCAGATGAACTCACACTGGAGGATATCGACGAGATTCACTTGCTGTGGCAACGCATTTGTCAAGGCAGAGATCTATATTTGCAGTTCTTGAGCGAATATGGACGTTCCCCCCATTCCGATGGGACTTCAGTTCACAATCTCCACTCGATGAATCTAGCGAGCCAGAATCCTCGTCGAACATCAATTTGTCGGGATCAAAGGTGCCCTCCTCATTCGATGGTCGATTCTACAAAGCTTATGTGCGGTATGACTTGTCGAAGAAGGCTTTGAAGTTTTCGTCGTGCCCAGACCACGCCAAATACGAGAAGTGGGCCCGCGAGCTTTGGTATGGTGATGCGAGTTCTTCCTTTCTAGAATTTCTGGAAGCCTTGGAGGTGCGCGATTTCATGCTTGGGTTCCCGGCATGGAAGAATGAAAAGATAATGTCAATGGACGACTGGTCATTATGGATGCTCATCCTCCGACGAATCCCAGTTGTGGCACAAAAAGGTGTTCTCGTGTTTCCCGCTCCAGAAGCGGAATGGACCATCGCCGTGGTACGACACGACATTTTTTCTGATGGATTGCAATCTTGAATATCGAGTGATATATTACTAGGATTAGATGCGTGGGCATTCGCAGACTTTGAACAATAAAAAGCAAGGGCAGATGAATAAGTTTCCAATGTTTTTGATAGTTTTGTCTGATGGTTCTAGCTGTATACGTCTTTCTTTCGACTCTTATGGCCGGCTACCGAGCGAGCTTCCAAGATTACCCAGCACCTTCTCACGGCCTTCCAGCGCTCGTTGGTTCACCTCCTTGGCCACTTTATATTTCCCCTGATATCCCCTTTTGGTACATTGACCACCTCTCCCTTCCACCCCCCACAGCAATATTACAACCCTTGACAGAAGCTCTTTCGACGAGCAGGAAGGGGAGGAAACAGCATTTCAAGAAAAAGAGTTGGACGGAGACGTGTTGATCACTCAGGGCAGCGCCTCTGTTGTTCTTGATACGCGGGTGACAAAGAGGATCGACTGACAAGTATTTCTTCAGATTTCCCAGGCAGAAAGCCGTGGGTTCGGATTCCTAGACTAGGGATGGCGAGTGGAGATTAGAGGCAGCGGAGAAGATGTTGAGTGTAACAACAAGTAATTGGCGCAGCATGTTTTATCACACTCAGTAACTCACCTGCACACGGCCTCCGCGACCGGAAGCTGTCCTCGCAAGGCAGCCACCTCACATCCGTAATACTGGTGAGCTAAGGGGAGCTTGTCGGGCTTGGTGGCCATGTAGAAGATCCTTGTATATCGAAAACTTCATGGCTTACATCCTACCCACCTTGCAGTCCCAATGAGCAGAAAGTATCTTAGAAGATCGTTGTCGACCAACCCATCGTCAGGCACGGTGGGCATTCATTTTGCTTGGCATGTCTTGGGTTGCTTCATAGGTAGGTAGCCGTCGCCCGACTACTCGCTTCGTATGAGCGAAGCAAGTAGTCGGGCGACGGCGAAGTGCAATTGAAAGAATACAGTAAGTTGACTATCCCTAATGACCCTTGGCCCGACAGCCCCTATGTGGCACTCAATGAGACTTTGTCCTTCGGAAATCCTTCGCCAATTTGAAAATACAACGCCTTGGGAAGGAGCGTATCGTACGTAGCGCGGGCAATCGCCTCGAGCGTCCTGGTATTGCCATAGATGGCTCCCTTCGAGATGCCCTCCACCCGGAAGCAATACTTCTGCAACACCAAAATCACATATACGATGTCCTCGGTTTGCACCGCCGCCTGATATCTTGAATGATTCCATTCTTCGCCCGGGAAGACGTCGATAGATATGCTCCGAGTCCCCGACGCCAAACAAGAGGTCAGCCAATCTTTAATGCTCTGCCGGTGGAACACAGGGACATGTCCGTAGCAGAGAACCTCCACAATAGGCGTTCGAGGATTTTTGCTCAGATACGCGATAACCTCAGCACTGATGTGTTCAGGATCAGAGACTTTTTGTTCAACTTCAGCGGTGGCCATCAGCTCCACAGCCCTGTGCTTGTACAAATCCACTTTGGGATGAGTGATAAATTCAATCCTCCTATGATAGGCCACCATGGCAACAAATGCTGAAAGTGTATTCATCGTTAGCATTACCTTTACAACCGCTGGAGTTTCGGTAGGCATCGGCAGTGCTACAAGTTCAAACCCAGTTACCTTGCCACAGGAAGCCACGCGAACTCGTGGGTTGAACCCGACTTGTTTTGAGCCCAGCCCCTGTTCTATAAGCTGAGTGACCAATCTGATCATGGCGGGCGCGATGCTCTCATCCAAACTCACTTGGATATGTTCGATATGATTTGATGCGACAGAGTACGCCTTGGGAAGTATACCGTGTACAATTCCGTCTCTCAATGCCAGGTACTGCTGGTATACATGCCGCATGGCCTTCGAGTCTTTACGAAGCAACAGAACCAGTGGCAAGAACATCAGCACGGAGTGGGGCGCGCAAAAGAGGGCGTTGATGTCGGAATGATTTCCAACTGTCAGCGGCACCATATCCACGTTCTTCCAGTCATGTTTTTTGAGTACCCGAATCGCTGCTTCGCCACTTTTGCAATCGTGCACAGATTTGCACATATCCGTCAGCCAAACGAAATGTTCTCGGTAGTCGAGTCCAGCACTATCGAAGCGCTCCCGCAATGCATTCATCAACATGACGGTCTCCAGGGTCTTGCCTGATTGGCTCATACCTAGACAAACGGCCACGGAAAGGTCCTCTATGAGCGCGAACAGGTCCGCAAGGGCTTGTGGTTCGAGGCTTTGGAGTGTGTGAAAAGTGATGTCCTGGCTTGCGGGTATGGTCTCCGTTAGAGCGTCCACCAAGAAGACCCAACCGCCGGTCCCAACCCAGATAAAATGCCGTTTCGAACTCAACGAATTCATCTGTAGGGCCGTCTCAACTGTGACCTTGATGTCCTGCCATGCCGGTGGATAGGCCCAACCTAGCAAGGAATTATTGCCTTCGAAACCAATTTCACGAAACAGGTTCCCCATGGGAACTGCGTCCTTTTGTTTTCTCGCGGCTTCGTGGAGGTGGCGTAACGGAAGCTCTTCTGCGCATTCGACCACTCTGTCTCGGGTAGCCATGTCCACAACCACTCTCTTGGCCGGCACGCCTTGGATGTTTCCGTCCCGAGCGAGTGCCAGCATAATGTCTGGGAGAACATCGAGCGAAACAATGTGTGAGATCACTCTGCCGAAAGAGAGATTGTCATGACGAATGATATTGGCAGCCATGGCAAGATCTTCATTCCGGCTCCCGCGATGACCCGATAAATCCACAGGCTTGCCGGCGATTTGGATCCGTTTGGTCTTCCAGGCGGATCGAATTGACCAGGCATCCGCCTTCGCGCCTCCATCCAAAGCCAAGACGTCGCCGGGGCGAAATCCTGCAAAAAGATATACACAACCGCCAGCATTCACATAAGTGATAGCATCTTGAGCGGCACGTACTCCTTGCCCGAGGGAAACACAGATGATGACGATATCTGCGCCTTCGCCTGCCGAGACTTCATCCACCTGTGACGAGAGGTACTCACCAATGACAAAGACTTTCTTCTCTTGGATAATCCCTCTCGCGACTGCAAAGTCGAGTCTTTCTTTAGAACGGTTTGCCAGAAAGACATTACGCGCGCCCATTTTGACATTCATCGAAACAAACAGCAAGCCCATCAGGCCAGCTCCAATGACGAGAACATTTCTTCCGGCTATGCGATCTTTAATGCGGTCTTGTGCCGCAACCACACAGCTTAGCGGCTCAACGAGCGTATCCGTTGCGCTGACTGCGGACCGTCCCAAGTTCAGAACTTGTCTTCTCTCGAGGAATTCCTGGCCAAACTTCACATATTCTTGGAACACGCCTTCCCTGGTATGACCCAACTTGTCGTGATCATCCAAGGGATTATTTGGATTCAGGATTATCATCTCACCCACGTTCAAACCCCTCACATCTTTGCCCACTTCCAGTACTTGGCAAACGCCCTCATGGCCAAGTACCGTGGGCTCAAGCCCACGTTCGCCGCGCAGGATCTGCAGGTCGGTTGTGCATATTCCAGAAAACACCACCTTGGCTAAAACTTCCTGGGCGCCGCAACGAGGAATGCTTCTTGTCACGACCGCTAGGGATTGCTCTCCGACTGCTTTCTCAACGGCGTGATAGTGCGCGCGTAAGTGCTGCACAAAACGACCCATGCCCATCAAACCGTCATTATCATCATCGACACCAAATTTGACCAATCCACGGACTTTATCCTCGTCCCAGTCGCTATAAAAAGCCGAGTGATGGCCAAAGCGCACCAAATGATCTTGTAGTGCCTTTAGATACGCCCTTTTCCCGGTCTTCATGGCGAACCCGCCTACGATTATGAATTTGTCCAGGCCAATATCTGCTGCCAATTGCAAAATGCGCAGTGCCAACGGATATGTCGAATCATACAAAACTTTGAGCGCTAGTGGATGGCCCGTTGCGATCGCTTGTTGGAGCCAATTGTCACTTATGTCGTTGGATGCGATGCCGTGATTCCCTCGAGCGGCCAAACTCTGGGCATGGCGCAGCGCTCCTCTTCCAGAGCTGTATGAGCATAGATCCGCAAGATTGCCGCAGGGACAGTACGGAACATCTGCTTCCTCGAGCAAGCGTACTGCAAATTCGTCACCCTCTTTGACTGCCATTCCCAAATATGTCGCGTTTATTTTCTGGGCGTCTCCATGTACATAGGTATTCAGTTGCGAGCGCCCGAGTTCTTCGGGATCAGCGGTGGCCTGCAATATCGCATGCTGTACCAGCGCGTCCACAGCACGCGGCTCCACGATTACGTGACCCATCTCACCACCAACACCGGCAGCATCAAGATCAAGCTGGTCGAGGACGCGGAGATCAGGATTGAATACCTTATTGCTAAGTCCCGAGCTCACGGTGACGAGGCAGAATCGTCCCTCGTCTTTGTACCGCCAAGCGGCAGCCGAAATGTCGTTGAGGATCGTCAAACGTACACCAGGCAAGCGTTCCAGTAAAGCGTTCTTGAAGTCGTAACCTCGGGCCGAATCATTCCAAAGGATACTTGCATCTTTCACAACTCCTTCGCGAGTGACGACGGCACCAAATGATATCCCGACTTCTTCAAATGACAGGTCACTATGACTGGCCCTGACGATATTAATTTCGCAGACTAGTGTCTCGATTAATCTCTCCTGGAGCATAGCAAGTGTGTCTTGGGGATACGATTGCTTGCTAGGGCTGGGGATCCGGGCGGGTTCATGCAGAAGAAGACCATGCGGACCCATGATCCCAACCCGCAAATAGGTTGCTCCAACATCCAACACGATAACGTGAGGCTTGTCCCAACGTCGGAGAAAGTCTTTCCACTTTTCGGCCATCGCTCGCTCTCGTCCTCGCTCCCGTTCAGAAAGTAATGGTCTTCGCCCTCTTAACAGGAATGCGAGGAGATGATAGCCCTCGTGGCCAACAATATCATCTATCTTTCCCGAATTGTCGGGATGGCAGGCTCTCGTGGCAAGGCCGGCATGAATATCGATAAAACCCTGACAACTATGTTGCCCGTCTTGTTCGATGGTGAATTCGCTTATCTGTGTCATGGCTGGATCTGAACGCAAACGAATGGATAATCCCTTCGTGAGGTTCACGTATTCAGTCAATACTTCTTGGTGAGAAGTCGGCAGCTTGTTGAACCACTGATTCAAGGACCGCTCTAAATTTCCCGTGATAGGACACACTCCAGCATAAATGCGGAACCCGTCTCCGCTGCGAACAAACTTCAGCAGAGTCGTGCCTGGAATCAAATCCTCGTTCTCCGTGTGTTTGAAAGTCTCGGAGTGCTGGAGACAGACGATCGGCTCCGACTGATGAGAAGGTCGAACGGATCCGCCGATTGTCTTGCGCAACCCGAGACGTATTGGCGTAAAATCTCTTCCCAACAAATGACGAGCGAATGTTGGATCAAGGTTCACTACTTCCTGGGCCACATGATCCTTGAAAACAACTGTAGCACGATCGTCAGTTTCCTCTCTCACCATCCGCCACACTTCCTGCAAGTCTGTGCTTTCGCCGGAGGCCCCGTCAAAGACGTCACTGTCCGCGGGTTGCGTTTGGGCCGCCTTCAAGAGCGATTCATTTAAATCGTCGATGTAAATGAAATCTCTGATTTCCGACGCTTCAACGTTCCCTTCAGCTTTAGGATTGACCGCTCGATAAACGAAGCCTCTGGTAAAGGACGGGCCGTACACCCCCGAGATTCTCACGGAAAGATGTCGTGGCAGTAAAGACACGAAATGTTCGCCGAGCCGTTTCGAGATATCATAGACGTTGAAGCCAGCTGGCAACGGATGACTGGCGATTAACTGCTCTGCAAACTGTTCCAGCGCCGTGTATATATCTGGCTCAGCAAACAGACCGTCTTGGCGTGCAGAGTACGCCCGAGCCGCATTCTGAACCCACGCGTCCACGGACGCGTTTGCGCTGGTCAGGTGGACTCGCTGGCTGGAAGGATATATGACTTTCACATCCCGATCCCTTCCCATCTGTTGGATCAAATGCGTGATTATCCCCTGGGCAAACCCATTTAAAGCGATGACCCTCGCAAACTCGCCAGGCTTGGAACTGAGTGTGACAAAACCCGCCATATTATAAAAGACGTCTGCCTCCTGGATGATCACCCGCAGATTAGCCAAATCAAGTAGGTCCCCGGTGAGAATGCGCATTTTGGGGTCGATATGATGTATTCGTTTCTTGAATGAATGCAAGGAAGCAGGTCTGACAGAACAAATCACTCGAACGTCATTGTGCACCAGATAGCCCGCAAGTTGCGACCCAATGTCGCCAGACGCGCCGATAATCGCAGCTGTTGTACAGAGATGTTTTTCGCCGTTGGGGAGAGACGGGGTGCCATTGGGGAGAGACGAATTGCCATTGGGGAGAGAGGGGTCGCCATTGGGGAGAGAGGGGTTGCCATTGGGGAGAGACGGTTTGCCAGTCTCAAATACCGAGACATCCCTTAACGCCGAATGGCTGGTTTCCGTCAAGCCAATCGTCCTCAAGGCACTTCCTCCCCTATACCGATCTGCGTACCATCTTAAGCTGAGCACGGCTTCGCTGACCATCCCAGCGTCAATGTCCGAAATATTGTCAAGAAAACTTCCCCGGCCAATCGTCTCTGGCACCGCCAGCCATAACATTCCGTCTTTGTGCTCAATTCCTTCCGTGCGAATCTTGGCCCAGAGAATATCCGCATTGCAGCAATCGTAGTCTGTCACGTAGATCGGAAGCCCCATATCAAGAATGCAATTCAGGATTCTCTCCAGATCAGACCGCGAGAGAGTTCCTTTCAGATGAGCAAGAAAAGAAGAAATGGCCATGCCAATAGCAACACATTCGCCATGAGGGATCTCATATCCGGCAAGGGACTCCACGATATGCCCAAATTCGTGTCCAAAGTCAACACCTCGGCGTAGATTGTGTTCATGGAGATTTGGCTGCAATTCTTCGAGCATTGTGCGAATGGAAATGTAAATCAATTCGTGGGTGTATGTGTTGTATTCGACGTTGCGGTGATATTTCTCAATCACCTCGAAGAGGCGCGGACTCTTGAGTATGGCCATTTTGCTCGCCTCGGCCAATCCACAGGCAAACTCCCGTCGTGGCAGCGCGACTAAAAAAGTTTCTGGGTCGTTGAGACATGCGATAGGAGGAAAATATCTTCCAATCAAACTTTTATGGTTCCCAAAATTCACTCCGACTTTGGCCCCGACCCCGGCATCGATCATTCCTACAAGAGTCGTGGGAATCCTCACATAGGGGATGCCCCCTTTGAAAATTGCGGCGGCGAACCCGACAATGTCCATAAGCGTCCCTCCTCCTACCACAACAAGAATATCGCGCTGCGACATCCTCAACCCAATGGCGGCATCGGCTACTCCTAGCATGCTGTCGATGTCCTTGCATTTGCTGGAGACATGCATGGAGAGGATGCAAAACTCGTCGATGGCGTAGCTATGTCTCTTGAAATACCCGTCGATATCAGCGACAGTGCTGCCCAAATGATCGTCCACAATAACCAAAACCTTCCTTTTGCGTCGACTGGTTTTGTCAACGCAATAATCTTGAACAAGTGTTGTATTGCTTGTGCTGAAGATTTCCGGAACCGAGACAACGTGATATTGCACATCCTCCGAGGCGGTCTGTTCGTGAAAACTTTCACGAAAACCATCGCCGATATCTGTAACATCCACATTGGAGGTCATAATCCCCGATACAGGGGATCCGCCAGGTATTTCAGAGCAGCGCTTGCGGAGAACAGACAAGGCTGCGCCAATATCCTCTAGTGAAAGATCCGTCACATTCACACATCCCCCTTTTCCGAGGGCCATTGGAACAATGAATACGGAAGCTCCACTTTGTTCTCGAATCGCATCCATCATATGTTCCCACAGCCCGTTTGCTTCCAGCGTTTCGTCATAGATCGGCAACCCAGCCTTGTCGAGGAGGTTCAGGACACGTCCAAGATCTGCACTGCACAGGTTCCCGTTCAAAAACAATAGGGCAGACGTCAATGCAACCCCTATAGCCACGGAATCGGCATCGTCGTAAGTGGAGCCCTTGATCTTCTCTATGGCTTGTACTGCTTCATCTCCAAATTTGACTGTGGACAGGTGGGTATCATTGCCGTACGAAACCTCGCCAAGCTCTTTGACCGCCGCCCTAGCAGCAAGTTCGACGGCGGTTATCAAACATGCTGCTTCCTGAGTACCCGCAAACATCTTCTCCAAATGAGCTTCTACGTATAAGAACAACTCGCCGTCTTTGTGGACCGACATCTTGACAATCTCAGCCAAACCGCGTCTCATGTTGTCTTTGTGCAGAGAACCGAGAAAGCTCCGGTCGTAAAAGCTGGCGATTGGAGGATGGGACAGGGCAAATGTCGCCCTGGAGATTGTTCCGTCATGACTCATGTGATTTAGCGAAAGCTTGTTGTCATAAACAGAACAGCGTATGATCCCGACGATATCGGTAGGCACCAAGATCCACGGCGTCGACCTGCGATATGTGGCCGCAGCGAACCCCACAATGTCCGTCACCATTGTGCTGCCGATGGCTACGAACAAATCTCTCCTTTTAAGCCCAAACTGTTTGGCGGCTTTGACTACCGTTAGGACCTTTTGTAGCGTCTTCTCTGTCTGATGAACGGCAAGCGCCATGATCGTATAATCCTGTAGCAGCTTCTCCATCTTACACCATACGAAGTAGGCCTCGATCTGGATTCTTCTGCTTTCGGGAAGGAGGCTGTCGACCACCACCAAGATATTCCGCTTTGAATTGCCTCCGGGGTCGAAATACTCCGTCAGGCCGATTCCAGTCTTTTCGTGGCCGAGATCAAATAGACCATTCGCCCGAGCAGTATAGACTTTGATATGGCGTTGAGTGAGAATTTCCGTGCCATGATTTCCATGTTGGTCGACCCATTCGTGAACACCGTACGTGCGTTTGGTACCGAGCACAGCGTTGACATTCATGATTCTTGTTCTCAATTGTTCCTCGGATATAGACTTTGCTCACAGCAATTGGTAATAAACGTATGAAGCTTTTCTTTGCGTTCGTCTCTCTGTGTCTCTTGGTGTAAAGTATATCCGAGGCGAAGCGGGTTAGATAACGGATTGAAGTGGTTAAACTCAGCACTGTCGATACGGCTGCATGAGCAAATTTCGCTGACAATTATGGCAGAATTGTCTGTCGATCTTGTCGACAGACAGATAGTGGTTTGATGTGTGTGCAACAATCCTTCAATGCATATATGCATGACAGCACTGCCAGTCGATTTAATTGATCGACGGACAGTGGTCTGATGTTTGTGCAACAGTCTCTCAATGCGTATATGCATGACAGTGTTGTCAGTCGGATTTTTGATAAACTGATAGTGGTCTGATGTGTGTGCAACAGCATTGTCAGTCGATTGTATTGATCGACGGAAAGTGGTCTGATGTGTGCAACAATCTCTCAATGCGTATATGCATGACTGCATTGTCAATCGATTGTATTGATCGACGGAAAGTGAACTGATGTGCGTGCAAGAATGTTTCAGTGCATGTACTTTATGCATGCATGAATCAAAATTCTATCAAGTCATTGATGAACAGTGTTGCGATAGGCAAGGAACACGTTTTTCATAGAGCCAACTCGGCTCCGTATTTCCGTGCCCCCCATTCCAGCTCCGTACACCACGGTGCAGTATATCCACCCACCACCACCATCCACAGCACGTGATCAAATGGGGTCAAGAAGTCGGCGCGAAATACGGCTTCAAGACACCCTTCAACAATTAACTCTCAGAATTTGTTCACCTGCTGTCTTGTTGTTCCATGGGATTAGGACACAGCATCGTACATTTTCTTACGCGGAGTTAGCTCCAAGTAACCAAGCAGTATGAAATCTTACCACATGGTCAATGGACGAAATGCTCTACTAGAACCTGATGTCTTAATTGTTGGATCTGGGCCTATTGGTGCCGTATACGCCAGGAAGCTCGTCGATGCTGATAAAGATATCAAGGTGCTTATGGTGGATATTGGGGAGCAGTAAGCGCTTAATGTACCGCAATTAAAGTGTGTCCGCGGTTCTGATAATGTGCAACAGAGGGACGAGACTGCTCGGTGATCACAAGAAGAATAGTGTCGCTGTGCAGAAAGATATCAGTCGGTTTACGAGGTAAGCAGTGAAAACAGTTATCACTATCAGTCTAAGCTTACATCCTCTTCCACCTATAGCACGATCCAGGCACGCCTTCTTGGGATCAACTTCTGATCTGGTCTGACTTCTTCCCTAGGGAGGATGGTCTCTACTGTCAGTACCAGTAAATACAGCAACGGCCTACCTGGATCCCGTCTCCTGGTCGGCTTCGTGAGTCGTCTTTCCGCATTCTGTTGCACGATCCCTAATCATCTCAGTCAACCCGAGTTCATATATAATGATCAAAATTCCGAGCAATCACCATACGACAATCTGCCAGCTGCTACTGCGGTCAGGGAGGTCGGAGGTATGGGCTCTTACTGGACCTGCTCTACACCCGAACAGCACCCCGAGATTGAAAGGTCTGATATATTCTCCAACGAAGAGTGGAATGATCTGTACGACGAGGCCAGGGCTCTCTTCCATACCACTAATACAGCATTCGACCATTCAATCCGTCAAGAAATCGTCAAAGACACTCTCCGTAAAGCGAGCAAGGGTCGAGAATTTGTAAGCATGCCCCTAGCATGCCAGCGAAGCACACACAACTCAGATTACGTCGAATGGACTGCCACAGCCACAATTCTGGGCGACCTTGCCGATCCAAAGTACACCGGTGGAAATTTCGAATTAAGGGCTCAGCATTGCTGTACCCGGCTTCACATAGATGCGGCTTCGAGACACGTAGTTGGAGCCGAGCTAAAGAGTTTACTGACGAACGAAGTGCTATTGGTCAAAGCGAAGAAGAACGTCATCTGTGCAGGAGCAATTCTTACTGCTGGAATTCTTTTCAATTCACAAATCCGACCAGACACGGGATATCCCGCTTTCGTACGGCCCCATTGAACATTTTTAGGGCATGTTCCTCACGATTCGCAGGGACGATACATGACCGAGCAAACCGTGGCTTTGTGCCAGGTTGTCCTCAAAAAGAGCCTAATAGAAAGTGTGTGGGATGATCCGCGCTGCAAAGAGCACTCGCAGAAGTTTCCCAAGGACCCTTTGCGTATCCCTTTCAACGATCCTAGTCCCCAGGTGCATTATCTCCAGAGGTCCAATTGTAGACTTGCCGCCATAGGGTACTGATATGCATCCCAGGTCACCACCCCACTTTCCAAGGAGCATCCATGGCACACACAGATCCATCGTGATGCATACGGTTATGGCGCCGTTCCCACTGAAATTGACCAGCGGCTCGTCATTGACCTACGATTTTTTGGATACGTCAAGCCGGTTTATGACAACTATGTCGAGTTCTCATCCGAGATCACCGAGAGTTTTGGCATGCCTCAAGTAAGATCGCCACTTCTGTTTCCTTTGCTGTGTAGCTTTTGATAACCCTTCTAAAGCCAACATTCCACTATCGTATCGGCAGGGAAGATGCCGAACGCGCGCATGCCATGATGAAAGAGTGAGTGTCTCGTTCGTTTCTGTTGCCTGTCTCGTAAGGGAGAACCTATTGAACTTTTTATCCTGCAGCATGGTACACCTTGCATCTGACCTTGGAGGCTTTCTTCCCGGCGGCGAGCCCAGATATCTCGCTCCAGGCGCAGCGCTGCACATTTGCGGGACAACCCGCGCGGGGAAGGAGGATGACGGATACTCTGTCGTTGATAAACACTCCAAGGTTTGGCGTGTGGAAGATCTGTTCGTTGGCGGTTGCGGTGTAATCCCGACCCAAAACGCGTGTAATCCCACCCTGACTGCGGCGTGCTTTGCCATTGTTGGTGCGAGGAAGATTGTCGAGGAGATACATGAGCTAAAGGCCAACGGAGCCAAGTAAAATAGATCTAGACTTGGGGACGCAGCCGTGGGCTACTCCAATTACTTGGAACCTCGGCCGCACTAAAGCGAAGAATGACACATAGATCACGTCTAGCTCACATAGCTCCATTTCATAGGTATCCTCTCGTCCGCTGTACGTACAACATGAGCCGCTTTATCATTGTCAAGCTAAATTCTGATTAAATAAATCGTTGCATTTTATACTTAACTCAGAATTTTGTAGTTTAAGCCGTTATCTAGAGGGTACCTGCCCCTAAAGGTCGAATGAATACCCTTGATGACCAAGTACGTATACGTTTTCGTCAGCACTAACGCACTCTACCTTATGCAATGCAACAACTGTCAGCACCGAGTAATGTCCAATCACGCAAGATCGACTGCCACAGCCCTTGTCAGGTTTGCATGCTCGATAAGGTTGCTTGCCTCGGCTTCAACCATGCCCAGACGAGTGCTGCAAGGCCACCCTTGGCCATCAGCTTCGAGAAAGATAGCGTTCTCGTGTCCTATCGTTTGACGTGAAGCAGTACGTGTAGATAAGAGACAGCATATCGATCGCTAAGCTGTGTCACCCGAAGGAAATTCATTGCCAGGAATTGTTAAACGCTTAACGCGTTGATCCGGATAGAACGTGCAAAGGTAAAGAATGAAGAGGAGCGATGTGTTGCTATGAGAAATATTTCCTGGGTCCACTAGATACAGTATCTACGAATACAAAATATTGAACTAATCAACAGATGCGTAAATTGTGCAATGTTGATCCGGTCATACCCTGGCAATCTTGCATTAAGTCCTCTCATCGATACATCAAGTCATTTGTTCGAAGGTCGAACCTGAATACTGCACTCATTGTCAAAACTTACTCGCCATCAAACTGCTGCTTACAACTACACCGTTCCAAGTCAGGAGTAATTGAGAGTCATGAGCTTCACAGCTCCCTCAGAAAGGGTCTCTTTCGATAGCCTGTTGTTCGACATGGACGGCACCATCATTGACTCAACAGTAGCAGTGATGAAACACTGGCACACGTGAGGATGAGTCTCATATTCCCGACTGAGAGCAGTGACACTGACTGTCTGCAGAGTTGGTGCCGAGATTGGCGTGGATCCGGAAGTTATCCTGCAGACATCTCACGGCCGGAGGAGTATCGATATGCTGAAGGTCTTGTGCCCAGAAAAAGCAAATTGGGAATGTGGGTCTCCGCAATGTCTTCTCCTGGACATCCCTAGTCAGCCGCTGACAAGCATACAATAGACGTCAGAAAGATAGAGGGACTACTCCCTAAGCTCCACGGCGAGGAGACGGTCGAGATCCCTGGAGCGAGAGCTCTGCTCGACAGCTTAGTCTCCGCCAATGCCCCTTGGGCAATCGTGACTTCAGGCACTATCCCTCTCGTCACGGGCTGGCTTGATGTACTGAAGCTTCCCCCTCCTGACTACTTGGTCACAGCCGAATCAGTTGAGAAGGGCAAGCCAGATCCAGCTTGCTACAGGCTCGGCCGAGAAAAGCTAAAGCTTGGATCTGATGCCAGAGTTGTTGTCCTTGAAGATAGCCCGGCCGGCATCCAAGCCGGCAAGGCAGCCGGCTGCAAAGTGATCAGTCTGGTGACGACTCACACTTTGGAACAGGTTCTCGCCGCGGAACCTGACTGGGTGCTTCAAGACTTGCGATCCGTGGAGATGGTTGAATGTGCGGCCGGCGTAGTGACGCTGCAGATTTCTAACGCTGTGATGCAGGCGGGGCAATGAGGTATCAATAGTCTGACGAAATGATAAGTGATCTCCAAACGCCAGTCTTGGCAACTACGGGAGCTCATACCTGTGATATGACAAGAAGATCCGTGTTCATTCGAAATAATACCTGGCTGAGATCCGGTCAATTGGGGCTCAAATAGATTGGAACAGAGTTGTAGACGGCAAAGCCCAATTTGTGACAGCAGCCTGGATCGAAATCTGGAAATTGCCGCCTGAGTCCTGACTCCAGTCGCTTAGTATTTGGATCTCCAGAACTATTGACTTGTAGCTAGGAAAAGTCTCCGGGCGCAAGCATTCGTCGTTGTAGTGGGCCAAAATGACAAAATGACAATATTCCGAGCCCTATGGTGGCTTCAAACCCCATGTACATATTTTCATCATGTTTACAGTACGTTGATACAGTGAAATGTTGCCCAGGGACTTCCCGCCAATTGTGTTAATGTTACTCTTCGTACGCGCCGAAAACCTCGCTTCGCTTGCGGTACCGAATTTTTGATTGCGATTTTGAGCGACGTCTTTGTAAAGAATTCTTTTATAAGACGAAAGAGTGCGTGAAGAGTTCATAATGTGGTCTTTGACTGTAAAGTAGGAGTGGTCAATAAATATCAGGTCATAGGGCTGAAGGGCTGGAATCGGCAATCAATTTCACCAGGGTGAGTGGAAAAGAGGTCCGAGGGTTCGAAAAACGGCCGTGACTGATCCGATATTAGCGCACCAGTTATATTCTTCATCGTTTTCTTGGTAACGCGGGGAATAAATTCTTAGTGGGGTACAGCGTCACCGCGCACCTCCCCCCCTTTCAAGTTCTATCAAGAGTATTTGGCAATATGGGTGCTTTCTGCCTATATAGATTCTCTTTCCACAATCAGAAAAACTGCAATTTGCTCTTTACCAGACTTCACCATGCTCTTAAACCACCTTAAGGGCGTCCCTGCGTGGATGAGTGCATCAGTCATCATATCGTGCAATGCGCTGGTATTTGGGTAAGTCCGCGAACTGGCACCCTCCATATTGGATCATGGTCATCCATGCTAACCAAAGTCAAGGCTTGATACGGGAACGATTGGCCCAGTGACAGTAATGCCATCATTTATTGAAACTTTCGGGCATTTCTCTGCAACTCTGCACGGAGTGATCGTCTCCTCGATCCTAATCTCTGGAGTTCTTATGTCGTTGCTGGGCGGCATCCTGGCCGACCGCTATGGCCGTACGCGGATGATCGCGCTGGGCTCTCTGATCTTTGGCATAGGCGCTGCCATAGAAACCACTTCCGTACATTTAGCAATGTTCATCATCGGTCGACTCATCAAGGGTGTTGGCGAGGGCACCTTTCTCATGACCGTGTATGTGTTAGTGGCGGAGATATCGCCAGCTAAGCGGCGCGGCACGGTTGCCAACATCCCGCAAATAATGATCAGCTCTGGCATTGTACTGGGATACTTCATCTGTTACGGCTCTCAGGTGCTCGCTGGATCGTTGTCTTGGAGACTCCCACTCGCGATACAGGCGGCAATCGCCCTGACTAATGCTGCGGCATGCTCACTTGTCCCGCAGAGCCCGCGCTGGCTGCTCGCGAAGGGGCTGACTGAACAGGCGCGACAAACCATTGCTCAACTAGGAATCGCGGATGAGGAGCAGGAAGAACTGTTCAGGCAGGCAGTGGCAGGGCTCGAGCATTCTCCCGACTCGTCATTTTTGGACAGTGTCAAGGAGACGCTGCACGACTTCAAGAACGCTTTTGCCGCACCTGTCCGAAGTCGCACGATTTTCGGGTGTTTCATTCTCGGAATGCAGCAGTTCAGCGGCATTGACGGTGTGCTTTACTATGCGCCCATTATATTCCGCCAGGCCGGCCTTCACTCAACACAGGCCAGCTTCTTTGCGTCTGGGATTAGCGCGCTTGTAATGATGATTGTTACTATCCCAGCTACGCTCATGTGTGATATGTGGGGTCGCAGGACATCAAGTCTTGTCGGAGGGTCCCTGACGTTCTTCTTTATGCTTCTAATCGGTAGCCTTTATGCCGCCGGCAAGGTCTACGCTGACCATGGTGCGGCACGGTGGGTAGTCATTGTCAGTGTCTATCTGTTCGCCTGTGTTTTCAGTGCAACTTGGGCTTTGGGTCTCCGCATGTACTTGATCGAGAGCTTGCCACGCAAGACGAGAAGTAGCGGTGCCAGCCTAGCTCAAGCTTCCAACTGGGTGCGTCTATCCTATGAGCTTCTTGATCTCCACGAAAAAGAGAGAGACAGACTGCTAACAGATGCCAGTTTGCAAATTATATTGTTGCTCTCACCACACCAGTCTTCCTCGCGACATCAACTTTTGGCGCCTACTACTTCTTCGCATTTTCGACTTTATTTTGCACTGTCATGTGTGCATTCTGCATGGTCGAGACCAAGGGCCACAGTCTGGAGTCCATCGAGCAGAAATACACTGAAAAACAGTTGAATGCGAAGGCTCTCGGCAAATGGAGGAGACTCGGCGGGCAAAGCTTCGGTTTACGCACAAGGCGCCCGGCCGGGCCGGCCTGCCAGGACCATTAATTCCGACGGTTCAAATTCGAATAGTTCAAGTCGTTGAACCGTCTATATAGCTTCAATTTGAACCAGATTGTGTCCATGACGTGAACCAATCCGCCTCAGATGAGCCATCGAACTACGTGTCTTAGCGCTGGTTTGGTGACGTGGCCACGGGATATCGATCTCGTCTTTCGCTGAGGATCGTGGAAAGTGCGGTGCAGCCGATCCGTCATAACGGTCTCAGCTCAAGGATTTAGCACGCAGCAGCTGACGTGGCTCCACGGATGTAGACGTTTCCGAAAGGCGCAGTCAAAGTCGAGCTGTATGGGGTGTCAATCGAATACGAGGCTCCAATGGTTGGAAGCTGCGGAGGGGTGCCACACCTGATTGTGTGAGACGAATGAGTGGAGTTTGCGCGTACTCGGTGTGGGCGGTCAGGCAGCGACGGGCCAGGGATAGGCGATCCGTGGCTTTTTAGGAAAAGGAGGGTTAGAATGGGTGTTGCAAGCCGAGAAGATTACAATGGATGGCCTGGCAACCTTCAGAGTACAAGGTCCTCGTCTTGCCGCCTCTGTTCACCTCGAATCAGTCTCTCAGACTTCCCAGCAAAAAAGATCGGTCTATCTGTATCATCTGATTACCTTTGCACTTGTGACATACAATGACTCTTGTTGACATGGATTCCGTTCATTTCTACCGACCTCCAACAAAGGCCGGCCTGCCTGGCGATGGGCAGCCGACAGCGACAATCAATCTCGTTCCCAGTGTTGGTGGAGATGGCAAACCTCCCACGACTCTTGGACCAAGCCATGAATTAAAGGAAACACTCCGAGACGACGATCTGATCGAGATCATTGACATGACTGCTCCGTCGCCGAGGGAGTGTCTCAGTCCCTTCCACGAGTTGGTACTAGATCTTCAGGACATCGAACCAGGAGCTGTAGGTAAATTTCAATGTCCTTTTGTGTGAACGGTAGTTAATGAGAACCTAGATCACTCGAACAAGCCCTGGAGCTTCCGCGACCACGTCCTCATTCGAAGCGAAGAAATCGATGATTTTCCAACCCTCGAGGAGTTACTATCCAATTTCGGAGCGATGCAAGAGCCGGAACGAGCTGGTTTGAGCGGTGAACGCACAGCTGAAAACTTAGATACAGTCAGGAACGACTGCGATGAGTTCACCAGTCCTGAATCGAGACGTGATGAAAACAGGGGTGGGTATATCATCTCCGCGTATTTCTGAAAACGACGTTGACGGCCTATAGCTGAGCCAACGGTATTGGAAGACGACCATTCGGAGAGGAGCGATATCGAATGCGCTCAGCGAGAGACTGGCGGGAGCAACAGCGTCCACACGAGCGACCGCTCGACTGCCGAGGAACAGTATGAGAGCCAGGATGAGAGCCTGGATTTGCCTGACACCGAACAAACTTCCGTGGCGAGCTCAGAAGCTGGGTACGGCCCAGAACCCCCTACTTCGATGATCCCAATACTAACAGAGATGGTGTTGATTTAGATGTGCTACCTTCTAATAGAAGAACGTGCAGTTTATTCGAGATACCCCTCCGTGCCGCGACGGCCTCTCGTTGATACAGGACAAACAAATGTGCGAGTACAACGACGGAGGTCGTAAGGATCCCCAGCCTGGTCCCTCAGCCGTTAAGGACAAAAAAGGTCGATGGGATGATGAAGAGGCGGATACGGATGACGAGGAAGAAGAAGAAGAAGATATAGGAGAATCCAACGGCGGTTGCGACAAGAAGAAGACGCTTTTACTGCGTTCCATAAAGAAGAGGTCTCTGCCTACCGCTGGGGGAAAACCTCGCGCAAAACGCATCAAACGCCGCCGCTTTTCATCGCCGCTTTCTTTAGACGAGGAAACGGAGATGGACGATGAATCGGACATCAGCAGCTATACGCCTTCTAAACCCTACTACGTCTCAAACTCTCCTCTAAATTCTTCCCACTTGGCTGGCCCTGAGGGAGGTACAAGCGATGATGGGACCACGGAGTTCGTAGGCGGACGATCAAATCGGCGCGCGATGTCTCGAATGGCTGTTATCTACGAGCAGCAGAGGTGGAATGGGGAAATCATCGATGAAAGAGACGCGAAACAAGGGCGCGGGAGGCCCCGCAAGCGATACCTTCTACAATGGAAAACGTCGTGGGTGGATGCAGGCCGACTCACCGCGCCCACGTTAGTACAAACCTAGAAGGAGAAGAAGGCGTTAAATTATAGGCGTTAAATTATAGGCGTTAAACTCCAAGCACCACTTGACTAATTCTCTACCACCTTCACTTCTAGTCTAACGTACGTCCTTACCAGCTTTACTGAAGTGCAACCCGAGCAAACAGATACCCGTTTCCGTTCTATCTCTGAAGCTTCGCAGATAGCGAAGATTAATAAAAGCATCATAGGTTGAACACGCGTTGATACAAATACCAAGGGCAGACCTCGCCAGTGATCGTGACGCTTAGAACGATTGCTTGGATTGAGCAGTTCATATATAGAACTTTACTCTGAACGCTAGCCATCGGCTTCTGCATCGGATAACTTGTGCCTCGGTCTCCTACTTCCTTCAACTTGCCCTGATCTTCATGGAGAACACCCAGGTTATTGACTGTGGCGAGTGTCGACGTGTGCTCATATCCTAATGTGTTCCCTTTTCCCTTTGACGCCTGCTGGTACGCCTCTTCGGGGTCCTTCAGCCTGTCCTGACCGCCGCTGTGTAGACAACCTATTATGAAAAGCAACCGTTTTTCACCATGTGTGAACACAAGAGACCCACTGCACCTTCTATATATCGCGGCGAGGGAGCTCGAGCGGTCTGTGTCTCAGACCATAGTCTTCCACCAAGTCCATCGACACAGACAACCACACCATTAAAGACGGCCAGCAGTCTCCTTGACTTTCTGATCTCATGCCATAAAGACACAGAGGTGGAACCGTGGACGGTGTTCGAGGTCATACCAGAAGAGATTCAGACGGTATGGTTGATGCTGGAGAGACATAAATCGCTTGATGGCTACGTATTGGGCAAACTCCGGTAGGTGGACAGGTCTTTCCTAGTGTTGCAAAAGTATGGCACCGATGAGAATCACTGTGAGCACCAGGTTCGAATGGTTTCCGTATAGGTTCCGGTTCACCGTCTATATATATATTCTTTTTCACTATCAATCCACAGCCTAGTACTGATCCCAAGCAACTCCATACCATTGGAGTTTCAGCCCACGGTAGAATCCAACACCCGCCTTGCAAACTTGTATTTGATACCCCAGAGCGCCCAATACTCCTCCGTATCCTCAAGTAACAGGGTCCAAAACCAATCACAAGCCGCCCAGACTTCGGAGCCGGTAGCCTTGCAGTCTTTCTACCGGTGCGAGTATAGAGGGAATGACGACTCCACGAGAGAATCGTCAGATTGGAGCTCTGTAGGTGCACGACGCGGGGAAAAGGCTGTCGAGAAGGATAAAGAGGAAGGCGATAATCGTAGGACTTCAAGAGAGATTTATTTAGTTATTTAAAGTAGACCGGCAAGGATAGGTGATGTTAATTTGAGAATTTATAGCACAGAATTCCAACCACTCACTTATGTCGGCAAAGAGGACATTCGAAAAATATTGTAGAGCCTTCGTCGGCACCTCGTAATTGTTTTGTTGAATACCACATCTCTTTCGCTCCGCATTCCGAGCATTCTTGTCCGATAAGTGGATTGGGAGGATACTCGTTAGGCTTCATTGCTTGCACGTTCGAATACTTCTTGCGCTGTAAAACCGAGGGAAATGTGCCAAGCTTAGATGTGGAGGTGGTATCTGGCGGTACAGGAACTGGTTCAATATGATTAGGACCGAAGCCCATCCAGGGCAATTTTTCAAGTGGGGAAAGAATAATTGCGGAGATTTTCAGTTCCGCAGACAGCGCAGGCAGCATTCACCGGCTTGGCACTTGTACTCTCGGGAAGCAGGTCCCCACAGGCAGTACAGAAGACGAGTCTTCCGATAGTAGACATTTTCAGAATGCAAGACCTGTGTAATAATAGAAATGGAGAGGCAGCATAGCGTAAAAGACGCCCTTCGGCAGATTAAAATTTGGTGGAGGAAAGAGTGGCGACGTGGTAGCGCTAGCTTCTTGGCGTACTTATCGGCCTTCATCACGTGCTGCGTTGGTCCTCAAATCGCCAACTATTCGAATCCTATGTCGTTAACGCGATTTAGGCTGCTCCGAAGCCATCTTAAAATAAATGTAAACAGACCGTAAATGAAAGGAAAATATACACCTCGTTCTTGGTTCTGTTAACGAGATCTTCGGCCCGACTATTCTCCGATGTGGTTATTAACCGAAGGGAATTGTCACTCTTCGACCCTTTAAGTTAAAAGGCCGTCATACTTGTCGAGGGCACGTCACCTTAGCGCCGCTACTACACCATTAATGTACAACAAGTGCCCGGAAAATACCCTTTTCGTGAAGTTACTCAACCTTAGAGATGGCGGCAAGTCCTCTGTGAGACTACCCTCGAGATCCTCCCGATCAGAGAGAGAGGCTGCATACGAGCTTCAACCGCCCTGGAGACCTTGTACGTCATCAAAGCAAGCTGTGGCCTACTGCGCTGCAGCAGTCAGTGGTGATGACGAGCGAGAAACGCATTCACCCAACTCACAGCTAGCCCAACTTAAATGTGTCCACTACGACTGCATCAACAAATTCTTGTACGCTACGAATCCCTCAATATCAACGAGCCTGCTTCAACAGAATGGCAGGGACCCTCGATTGACTGCAAGCATCTATACGTGCATGGGACGAATTTTACATGCATTGAAAGAGCTTGGAATACCTATATAGCTGAGGCCGCCGCGTACCCGATACCCAGGCAGCTATACACTCTATTTCGAATCGGCTTATTCTGCAATCTATTCGCTGGGCCGTTGACAACGTGAATGACTGCGCATGACTCTCCTTCCGCAAATTTACGGATCTTGACCTCACACGCTAGAAGTGAACAGCTCATAATACCTTGCTTTACGGGCCATGAGTTCCGGATGCGGACCGTACTCGACAATTCTTCCCTGGTCTAGAACGTATATGACATCCGCATTGCGGATGGTGCTCATTCGATGTGCAATTGTGATAGTAGTCCTTCCTTGCGAGGCTTTATGAAGTGCGTCTTGTATGAGAAGTTCGGATTGCGAATCAACTGCTGATGTGGCTTCATCAAGGATCAGTATAGCAGGATTCCTGATAAGTGCTCGAGCTAAGGCAAGCCTTTGTCTTTGGCCCCCGCTAAGTTGGCCTCCACGGCTTCCCACATTGGTTTCAAATCCGTGGCTGTGAATGATCAGTATCAAAGACCCTGTCAATCTTCTAGAAGACACTCACGGCAGCGACGAGACAAAGTCGTATATGTTGGCCTGCCTGCATGCCTCTGCGACAAGAGCATCAGTTAAGTGCTCGGAATCCAAGCCAGCAAGCAGGTTCATTTTGATTGATCCACCAAGCATGGTTGGCTCTTGATTCACTAATCCGATGCAGCTACGGTACTGTGCAACGTTGTATGAATTGATGGGAACCCCGTCAAGAAAGATGTCTCCGGTACCTGGGTCATAGAATCTCTCAAGCAGAGACACAATCGTGCTCTTGCCGCAACCAGTTTCGCCGACAAGAGCAATATTTGAACCGGCAGGAATGTTAAAAGAAATGTCCTGCAGAGCTAGATGCTGAAGGCGATTTGGGTACGCGAAGCTTACGTTTCTGAATCCGATGTGCCCTTGAGGCTTACCCGGCCATCTGCCATCCGTATATTTCGGATCGATGCTCGATTGACGGTCTAGAAGCTTCTTAAGATTGTACCCGGACCGTTTCGCTTTGGCAATATTCGGTGTGAGAGAAACGACGAAGCCAGCAGAGTAGGCACTCATTATGATTGAGGAGTAAACGATGATGAATTGGAGTAGAGAATACTCTCGGTCGAGTATGAGCGTTCCTCCGTACCAGAAGCCAAGAGCCATGCACGCATATAAGCCACTTCGTGCCAAAGAGAACATAAAGGAACCTTTTAGCTGCGAAATGAGGCTTTCCATTGATGATGCGGCAAGTGAGTGTTGGTAATACTCTAGGACTTCGGACTCCCTGGAAAGTGCAGCTACAGTCTGGATGGCTGAGATTGCTTCGCCAGCGTAGGCTGCCGATGCTCTAGTATATTTTTCATTCTGCTTCTCGAATTCTCCAATAGACCAGACTGCGAGGAAGCCGCACGCGAGCAGGATTGGAATGACAGTGGAACAAACAAGCGCCAACTTCCAGCCGAAGATCATGCCAACAGTGAAGGCAGATACGATAGTGGAAACAGCAATTAAGATCATTCCAAGGGTGCCGCCGCTGATGCCTGCCAGATCGGCAGTCTCAGTAGTTAAGAAGCTGGAAAGCGCACTTGCAGAATTGATCTTGTGGTCGAAAAAGGCGATTTCCAGTCGTAGTATCTTGCCCAAGGCAAGGTGGCGAGCTCTATGAATTAGTCGCTCCGAACAGTACGCAAAGACGGAACCTTGAATACCAAAGACCAACATCATGACTAATGCTAGTAAAAAGAACATCCATGCGTAGAATCCAGCGTCTGAACGGATCTGGCTGGCCAAGGTCGTCGGTTTTGATATAGCAACAATAGCTTTTCCAAATAATATCGCCGATGCTGGCTCTTCGAACCCCGCAATGATGGAACAGACGAGGCCTATGAGGATGAAACGCCACTCCTGCGCATTCAATCCCATGACAAATTTGGCCATTGACAGAAGCGAGTACGAGGGTTCCTTCTCTAAGAAATCCGACGGAGATGTGAAGGACGTGTCGACCAATCCATTGCGAACTACCGAAGTCTTTTTCTCATATTCGAAGTTGGAGTTAGTGAAGCGCCCGGTGGTTACTTCATCTTCGTCTGATATATGCTCGTCATCTGCCTCTTCATCACTCACAATTCTCTGGGCTTGTACTAGTTCAAAGTACGCCCCTTCTCGCTCCATCAGCTCAGTGTGTTTCCCGTGTTCGACAATCGCACCGGATCTTAGGTAAACGATCTTGTCGGCGTTACGGATAGTGGACAGACGATGCGCAATAACGATCGTTGTTCTGTTTGCATTTCTTTGAGTCAATGCCCCCTGAAGAAGAGCTTCTGTATTGGTATCTAGCGCCGAGGTAGCTTCGTCTAGAATAAGAATTCTTGGATCAGCAACTATGGCTCTTGCAATAGCAATCCTCTGCCTTTGCCCTCCTGAAAGCTGTAATCCTCTGGATCCTGCGGCTGTTTGGTATCCTTGTGGTAGACTCATGATGAAGTCATGTGCACAAGCAATCCTAGCAGCCTCTTCAATTCGCTTTACTTTCTCCTCAGCGGCAATACCTTCTAACAGAGTGCCGACGAAGCCATGACCAATGTTCTCAAGGATGGTTGTATCAAATAAGAATGGTTCCTGGTTGACTAGTCGGACTTGGCGCCTAAGCCATTTCAGATTGAGCTGTTGAACATTGTAGCCATCGAAGAGGATCTCACCACAGATGGGATCGTAGAACCGCATGATAAGCTGTGCGATGGAACTTTTCCCCGAACCAGAAGGACCGACGATTGCAGTGGTTTTACCACTAGGAAACAAAATACTCAAATCATTGGCAACGACGACTCCTGGCCTGGATGGATAGACATGCTTGACGTTTCGGATTTCAATTGTACCTTGGACCCGTTCAAGAGCAAGGCCTTCGCCAGACATAGCATCTATGGGAGACACACGCCCTATCATCCGAAAGATCCGCTCTGCCGCTGCAACAGCTGATGTGAACGCATCCGCGTTCTGGCCTACGCTAAGGACGCAGAAGGCAGCATTTTTGGTGATTAACGTTATAGCGACAACAGCCTGAAATGACATCTTACCGTTGACCAAAAATCGCGAACCTTGCCAAAAAGCCAAGGCAACATTCAGATATCCGGTGCCGACTGCTATGCCGACCATGGTGCCCATTACTGATTTGAGTGTAACGCCGGCTTTTTCAGTGATGCTAAGGTACTCCTCGTAAGTATTGACGATGTAATCTTGCATGCCCATTGCGGTCGTGCTCCTTATGGAACCGAGGGCCTCTTCAATTATCGAACTACCTGTAGACTGCGCTTCCATCGAACGTCCAGAGTATTTCACAGCTAGTTTGTTGCCACCATATAAAAGCGCAAGGCTGAGGAAAATTGACCAAGTTAGCATTAACGCAACTTTCCAATTCAAAACAAAGCTGACAACGAACGTAGCCGTCAACGTTCCCATCGCACTGAGAGTCAGTGATAATTTTTGGGAAATACCCTCTTGAATCACGTTTGCATCTGTGGTAAGCTGCGTGACCATGTCTCCAGTCCCAATTTTGTCGAAGACAGCCATATTCTGCCGCAGAACTGCGCCCAAATACCGGCCCTTTATTTCTCTCGTAATCTTTGCTCCAGTGTATGCAAATCCTGCTGTCGATATAAACCAGGCTGCCAATGCGGCGGCGCCAAAATAGACAAAATAGAGAGTGTAGTGATTGATTAGACGTTTAGAGGCTGAGTATGTCTTGCCGCCATCATCAACATTGGCAAACAGGTCCGCTATTCGAGCAAATAGAATCTGCGCAGTAAGTCAGAAAAGTCAAGGCACAATGTCGAGTGTAAGAACAGGAATTGATACCGGAGGCAGTGGAGCAATTGCACCTGCGGCGAGAGCGAAGACGGTGCTGATTGCGATGATGACAAGTTCACTCTTTGTCGCATATCGAAAGAGACTGAGGAACGATACATTGACATCGGCAAAGAGAAGTTGCTGCTGCAAATTCGCTACTTCATCCTGCTTCAAGGAAATCGGTACGCCTTTCTCAGCGCCTGACAGCGGGAGCATGGCAGAAACAAGTGTGATGATAAGACAAAGCAAGAAAGGGTACAGAATGTTTTCAGATGTGGAATTATCAGCGTCAAATAGGCCTTGGCTCAAATGTGACTTTCTGGTGCCATGTATAACTCCAGGTTTAGGAAACCCTCAACTTGGCTTAAGTCCAGAACTCCAGTTCAACCAGAAATGGCTTAGTTGCCTATGTCACGGATTACAGTCCCTTCGAACTTAGTGGGGAAGAATGCACCTAGAAACAAAACTTAACATCCTTTGTAATCCAGGGTAATTATGTGAGTTAAGCCGACCATTGTAACGCAAATCCCTGAAATCCAGAAAGGCACAAGCTTGATTTTGCTAGTGGCACCAAACACTGCCTTGGTCCATTTGCTTCACAGGAAGCTCGAGCTTTTCACGGACATCGATTTCGTGCGAATGTCCAATATTGATCAAGCTTTCCTCGAACGCAGTAGGAAGAACTTTCAACCTCTTGACGGTGCTCTGTCTGGCCATGTGCCAAGTTATCTAAAATATGGACACACAGTTTAATGGCTCGCGATATGTTTCGGATTCCTTCGAGGTCGACGTCGCTGGAAAAGCAAGTAAGTCAACATTTGCACAATGACTTTAGACTTCTAGGAGTATAATTGGGTGGCTAAACCTAAATGTAGTGCATTTGCAATTTCAATGGAAATTGAATTGGCGCCCATCAACGGCAGGACTACCAGGGAAGACGAACGCTATACATGAAGCACCTTGTCGCACCTTGGATATACTCTTTGCACCCATCTCAACATTGCCTCAAGACTTAGCCGCAAAATCTCTAGCAGGAGCGACAATCCGTCATTCAAGCTCGAAGTCCAACGGGCAAACTGTCAGCACGAGTACTCTTTCTCAATTGAAGCCCAAGGAACGTGCTTCCAAGGCACAGCTGTTCATCCAGGATGCAATCAAGAAAAAGTTTGAACATTATGGCTCCACTACCACGGCAATAAAACTGCTCTTACCCGCAGTTGACGGCTATGTAATTCGGGACGACATAATTCAGCGGCGCTTTCTTAATTATGATCTTGCCGAGAAAGTAGCAGACTTTGCGAGCTTACAGCAGCCGATCCGAGAATTTGAGACTCAAACTAAGGACATCTTCCAAAGAGCGCTTTCTGATGCCATTGGTGCTGTGTTGCTTAAAGGCTTGCCGGATTCCAATGGACAGCTCGTGGAAGCTGGGATGAATGTGTTGGAATCCGATGTCATGGCTCGACTGTCTTTCCAATGGATCACCGATAGCCCCATGCCAAGGAAGCGTCTTGCACTTGTCGGGGGTAGACCTGATCCGGTAGTTTCAGCGGCTGCAGAAGGCCCTTTAAGAGCTGCTGCGGCGCTTGGTATCCAGCTTGTCATCCTTGATCAAGAAGGGCACTGGCTTCAAGGTTCTGTCAATGAACATCTGCGTGATGAATTTCTAGTATGCGACTTACATCTTGACGAGAGTTTACCAGGCCAAATTGTGGACGCCTTGTCCAAGAGCACGGCACCTGTAGACGGTATTATGACCTTCTCGGACGAGTACTTGACCGCGACAGCAAAAGCCGCTAGAGTTTTGGGACTCTGGACAAGCTCGCCAGAAGCGGTAGATGTATGTATCAATAAACGGAAGACACGCGAATACATAACGCCAGACCTGCCACTTACCTGCACCACCGGAGCCATGGATCTGAAAGAGAAAATAGAATCTTCACAGCGAGCGTTAGAATATCCTATAATTATCAAGCCCGCCACTGGATTTGCGTCCAATGGAGTCAGCAAAGTAATCTCGGAACAGGCGCTCCTCGAAGTGGTCCGAAGGAATGAGGAAAAGTTCCCAGGCAACTCCTTCCTTATCGAGCCGTATATATCTGGACCAGAGGTGGATGCAAACTTCGTCCTGTTTGATGGTAAAGTAGTCTTTGCAGAGATCGCCGACGACTTCCCTTCCTCTGCCGAGATCCCTCAGCATACCGAAGTTCCTAGTGACTTATCCTCATCACTATCATTCGCCGAAATGTCCATTATCATGCCCTCGGCGCTTCCAGATGCAGAGATTTCGCTCTTGAAGTCATCTCTCTCAGAAATGCTTCTCAGCCTGGGATTTCAGAGCGGTGTGTTTCATGTCGAGGCTAGAGTGAAAAATAGCAGCAAAAGCTATGAGTCGAAAGAAAATGGAATGGACTTAACGACTTATCATTCCAGGGCAGGACGAGTCGAGGAACCGAGCGTCTTTCTCGTAGAGATCAACGCAAGGTGTCCAGGACACCAGGAATCATATGCAGTGGAATACACATACGGCATCGACTACTTTGCGCTCAGCATGCTTCAGGCACTATCCTCTGCCTCGCTGGAGTCTAGACTACGCGCCCTGAGCCGACAATTTCCAGCGTCTGTCCAATATCCCACACATATAGTCTTAATACCCGTTACGCGCGGCGGCACCTTCATGTCTGCGAAACCTCTTTCGCAAGATTTGATGAAGTACATTCCTCACTTCAAAGTATTCATGCAAAAGGGTCAGATCATCAATGATCCGGAGAGAGAGGGCAAATGGCCCTTTATAGCATACTTCTTAGTCGCAGCTACACTGACCGGTATGGAGGGAAGAGAGCAGGTCAGAACGCTGGGCGATATTATCAGGGACTCGTTCGAATACGAGATAATCTAAGCCTTAGCAATTAGGCACGGTGATGGAGTTAGATTGCCTTTGTCTATAGCTCGAAGTCCCTATGAGTGTTGTTTTCTACGTAGGCGAAGATACGCGGTCGAGAAATTCCAAATCGTCGCTCCCACGACCATTCCCGCAGGGCTAAGCCAAGCCATTAAGTCCAAAACCGCCAAGTCCGAAAGATTATACCTCTTTTATTAAATGGTCCAGTTGAACTTTTTTCGAGATTACTGCCGGCTTGCTTGCTCCTGCCAAATGCAATGTACTTTAGCTGATCCCACAAGTCGGCGCTTACATGCATAGCCCCAAACAGCGCTAGATTCTGTTCGGCTTCGCGTCGTAATGCTGAACGATTCGTGCCGGGTCCTTCACCGCCAAAACATGCAAGCATAGAACCACTGAAATTGCAAGCGATACCCATCCGAACTTTTGACATGATAAGCTAGCACCCCTTGAGAAAAAGTCGCCACCAACGCTGAAAGATCTACCCTCTCCGCCAGTCACTACGATGCAGCCGACTCTATCATCAGCGTCAAGCTTCTTCGAATGTTACCTCGAAATCTTACCCGATATTCCATATTAAGCACTATAATTCTTCGAATCCTTTTGGGTGATCCCCCGAATGTTACCCAGGAATCTTATCCGATGATCCTTATTAGACACTATGATTCTTCGAATCCTTTTGGGTGATCCCCCGAATGTCACCCAGGAACCTTATCCGATGATCCTTATTGGATACTATGATTCTTCGAATCCTTTTGGGTGATTCCCCGAATGTCACCCAGGAATCTTATCCGATGATCCTTATTAGACACTATGATTCTTCGAATCCTTTTGGGTGATCCCCCGAATGTCACCCAGGAACCTTATCCGATGATCCTTATTGGGCACCATGATTCTTCGAATCCTTTTGAGCGATCCCCTAACGTCACCTCGAAATCCTTGCCATGCTTACCTCAGAGCCACATCGTCATACTATGCACAATATCTTGGACGCGTTTTTTGCGGAGGAATCTCTAGCGTTTCGCTGCCGGATGCGCTTCCTCAACCAGCAAATGACTGCAGTGTCGGTCAGGCTGGATTCTGGATCTCATTGCATGCCAGGTGATGGCGGATCAGAGCTGTCCTGCATTAGATGCCCGCATGGTGTGACTTCAATGGTCGGTCAACTGGACTTTGGTGGTACCACTGATGATCTTCCGCCAGACTTAGAGACGGGACAACCCGAGTCATCAAGGGTGTGGTCACAATCGACGTGAAGGATTTATGCCCACATGTAACTCGTCCGGGAGATTGCGGCCAGCGATGCAACAGGTGTAATGTGAACGAGAAGGCAAAAGTTTCAGCCTCCATTTTCAGCCACACTCGTCCTCGACAAAGCCATGTTAAGGAATTATTCACGGGTCTCGAAGGCACGCAGCTTAATCATCTCGACACGACAGAAGAAGTGTCCTAATACCAAGTGTGAAAGTGAAGAACCCGATGGCTTCACCTCGACTACCTCATGAAGCAGACGACTTAATTAGAATATGGGCATTAGCTAGTACAGTCCCAGCTGCCGTCCAGGGAATATTTCACGAAGTCCTATCCCGTACGGTCGATAACGATCCCGAAGCACCAGCGATATGTGCATGGGATGGGCAAATGACATACAGCGAGCTGGACAAACTATCTACAAAGCTTGCGTACCAGCTTGTCAATCTTGGCCTCGGGCCTGGTAGTATCGTGCCTCTGTACTTTGAAAAGTCGATGTGGACAGTGGTGTCCGCGCTGAGCGTCGTTAAGACTGGCGCAGCCTTTGTAATGCTAGATTATGCTCTGCCAGAGCAGCGTCTTGAGGCTATCGTTCGACAGACGCAGTCGCAAATCATTTTGACGTCTTTCCGAAACCGAGACCTCAGCTCACAACTTTCGCAGAGTGTCGTGATGATTGGACCAACACTTTTCATAGCCGAGCAGCAGAATTTACTATGCGAACTCCCGAGACCCGAGCCGTCCGCAGCCTTGTATATTGTCTTCACTTCAGGGAGCACTGGGACACCCAAAGGAGTCGTCGTATCGCACGAGAACTTATGCTCGGCTCTACACTATCAATTACCTTATCTTGGATTTACAGCAGCATCGAGGGTTTTTGACTTCGCTTCTTATAGCTTTGATGTCTCAGTCCACAACCTCTTTGCAACATTGGCTGTCGGAGGATGCTTGTGCATTCCGAATGAAACAGCTCGGAAGAACAACATAGAAGTTTCTATGGCCGCAATGGGAACTACACTTGTCAATCTCACCCCATCAGTGGCACGCCTCATCAAACGTGCAGCGGTCCCGAGTCTCGAGACTTTGATATTCTTAGGAGAGATGGTCACCGAGAGTGACAGCAAAGACTGGTGGGGGAAAACCCGAGTTATCAATACCTATGGGCCGAGCGAGTGTACCCCAATTAGCACCATCAACCTTACCGCAACTAATGCAGCTATGGTGCCGAGTATTGGCAAAGGCATGGGACTGGTGACTTGGATTGTAGACCCAGAGGATCATGACTTGCTGTCACCTTTTGGATGCGTTGGTGAGCTACTTGTTGAAGGGCCATTGGTCGGCCGCGGCTACCTAAACGACCCGGAGAAGACTGCTGCAGCATTTATCGAGGATCCGCCATGGCTCCTGCGAGGCGCTCCTGACTTCCCGGGGAGACGAGGAAGGCTGTATAAGACAGGCGACCTTGCACGATATAACGAAGGTGGAAACCTAGCCTTTGTTGGACGTAAGGATACCCAGGTCAAGATCCATGGCCAGAGAGTCGAACTTGGAGAAATAGAGTATCACGTTCAGAGACTTATGCCTGCGGCTCAGCAAGTCAAAGTCGAAGCTATTACGCCACTTGGAGAGAATAAAAGCCCTATTTTGGCTGCATTTTCGCACTTTGCTGGTGATACACCTGTAGACCAAAGTTCAGGATCGGCTACAGCCAGGTTTCTCCCCTCCAACGAAGACATTGAGAACAGACTCGCGGAGCATTTACCAGCTTATATGATACCTACAATGTTCTTTACAATGTCCGATATACCGATGACAACATCCGGAAAGACAGATCGGAACAGGCTACGTGAGATAGTCGCATCAATATCAGCGAAGCAATTGGCTGAGCTACAGACAGCCGAACGACAAAAAGAGAAGCCTCCAAGGACCATGGCAGAGCGAGAGCTTCAAGCCCTCTGGGCCAAGGTGCTCAACATTGACGCCGCTAATATCGGCATGGACGATAACTTCTTCCGGTTCGGGGGAGACTCAATTCTAGCGATGAAGCTCGTCGGTGAGGCTCGTAGAGCTGGTGTCAGACTGAGCGTGGCCCACATCTTTAAATACCCCAGTATTGCACAGTTAGCTAGCCTTGAAGGTGTCAGCATGAACGAACCCAGCATGGACGCCCCTGGGGAACTTATGCTCGACCCTGGCTTCAAGGCAGCATTTCTCTCGAAGATTGATCTTTCTGAAACTGCACTTCATGCTGAGGATATCAGTGAAATATGGCCCGTAACGAATTTCCAGGAGGACTTTATTGTTGGAGGTATAGCTCATCAGCAGTTCTGCAACTATTACTTCCTAGACCTTGGCGTCAGCTTGGATTTACCACGACTAAAGGAGAGTTGCCGTTTACTCCTAGAAAAATTTTCCATTCTCCGCGCAAGCTTCTTGCCATTCGATGGAAAATACTGGGCAGTGATTCCTAATCAGCTAGACTTACCTTTCTCTATCCACGACGCAGACGAAGACCTACAGCAAACAATCCAAGAAATTTGTCTGCTCGATATGGATACGATCAATTATCATCGACCTCCTGTCGCATTTGTCCTAATCCGAAACAAGTCACAAGGAGCTCGACTACTTATTCGGCTATCGCACGCGCAATATGACGCCATGTCCGGTGGAACTATATTCCAGACGCTCATGAATTTCTACACCCACAAACCATCCTCCCAACTGCCAAGCTTCTCAACCTACCTCTCGCACATCTCCCACCAGCGCTCCACCTCAATCTCCTACTGGAAATCCGCACTCCGCGATTCCCCTCCCACATCTCTTGCCCCGAAACTCCTCCCAGCAGCCATCCCCTCCCCCCTACCCATCCCAATCCGCATCGATGCCGAAATCCCTCTCCCAAAATTCCCCAACACGCTCACAATCGCCTCCCTGATCAGCACCGCCTGGGCGCTGCTCCTCTCGCACATCCTCTCCGCCGACGAAGTCACCGTCGGGCGCCTCGTCAGCGGCCGCAACGCCTCGTTGCCAGGCGTCGAGGAGATCGTCGGGCCGTGCGTCAACATCGTGCCATTTCGGCTGAGACCCTGCACACATGCTACAACGAGCGCGCTTGTGCTCTCGGTGCAAGAACAGTTTGTTGCGCTGGGGGAGGCGGATAGCTTGGGATTTAAGGAGATTGTGGGGGAGTGTACGGAGTGGCCTAAGGGAGCGGAGATATGCTCCGTTGTGCTGCATCAGAATGTTGATGAGGAGGTGAGATTTGCATTTGGGGATGAGGGGATTGAGACTAGGGTACAGCGATTTGAGAATCCGAGGAGGATTCCGTACTCTTTGTATGTGATCAGCTTTCCGCGGGGGGAGAGGTTGGGTTTGCAGATCTTTGCGCATACGCATATGATAAGTGTGGAGATGGCACGTTGGTTGCTTGATGGCTTGTGTCGTTTGATTGGGGAGCTTGCTGTGGATGTGGACTGGCGAGAGCCGCTGTCACGTATTTCGAAAGGGCCAGAATGAGATGGGCTGAGTAAATGATGTGGAAGAGAAGCTTAAAATAGTGATATGGAGCGTACAGAACAGCTTTCTCGATTTTATCTCTAGACTTCGCTGTTCTTCAGATCAGGATTTGCACAAACAAGGCTCGCTTCATTTTGAAAGAGTCAACGACAGGCCTTCTACTAGACCACACATAAAGACTCTATGAGATACTTGGAATCTATAAGATCGAGATATCTAAACCAATCATTGGGCTGGAATTGATTTCTCAATTTGCTATCAATGAATTTCTTGACCAATAATTTAGCACGTGTAACTATCCGTTTTCGCTTGCGCACGGGCAGGCGTCCAAAAAACGATTTTTCACAGATTTTAGATCTTTGCAGCTATGCAAATGTTTCAGATCACTTGCGGTTAAAACAATTATATATAGAAGGTACTCGTAATTAGATATTAAGTAATGTACGCGTAAATGAAAGAAGACAATTAAAGATTAAATTTTTCGTGTTTGTTGAGAGTGCTAAGCCACTACTAGAATAGGGCTGATCGCCTGATGTTCAACAAGGTCCCTAATTCTAATACTAGAAAATCTTCCTTGCTTGGGTTTATCAGTAAAGGAGAGAAGGTAGCCTTTTGTCGCTATGCTACTTAGAGTTTAACTAAAAGCCTATGCAGGAAGCCGAGAAGCTCTGATCGTGTATTGCGATTGACCGTCCTCCTGCAGCTCAATCAAGTACAACGATTTCGATACCTCACTCTTCCATGGTGGGATCAATGGCTCCCAGCACGTCCTACGAGGACATGCGGCCGTCAAAGAAAAAGCTGGCAAACGGCGGAGGCGTGCTGCTCATGGGCCTGCCCCGCAGCGGGACCTACTCAGTCGCGCACGCAATGAGGATGCTGGGCCACGAGAACGTCTTCCACAATCTCGACGTGCCACTTAATTCGAACGAAGTCTGGGGTAGCTGGTTCCGCGCCATGTGGGCGTGTTTGCCCTACTTGAGGGAGCACATGGGGCTCCCCTACTTCGCGAAGAAGAACCCTCCCCCCAATGTCTTTACCCAAGCCGACTGGGACAATCTGGTTGGCCGGGACTACGAGGTCATTGCGGATATGAGCGTCTACTTCGTCGCTGAGTTGATTGAGGCCTACCCGAACGCGCAGGTGATACTGTGGGAGCGGGACATCGAAAAATGGTACCAGAGCTACGACAATGGCGTGCTCCAGGGGTTCGACCTCCACTCGCCCATCGCCATGTTTGGACGGAAGTACATCGCGCCGTTCTCGGGCATATACTGGCATATGACGATGTGGTACGGCATAGCGGGTTGGTTGCGGGCAAAGGATATCGAGGGCATGCGAGCCAGCGCAAGGGATCGCTACAGGGAACACTTTGAGACGGTGAGAAAGATGGTTAGGCCGGGGAAGCTGCTTGAATACCGCCTCGGTGATGGCTGGAAGCCTATCTGCGAGTTTCTCGACTGTCCGGTGCCAGATGAGCCGTTTCCCCACTTGAATGAGATTAACGTCATCAAGAAGATGGGAAGGAAAATGAACACCGACGTTCTGTACATGGCGCTTTGGAACATCGTCAAGTATCCGCTGCTGCTTGGGATTGGAGCGCTAGCTATAATTTGGGGATATAGTCACTGGGTGGATGGCAAGTCGTTGTTTTCTCTTATGTCTTGAGAAGGAGAGCTACAAACGGTTGGTGACATCTTCCAGATTGATATACCTTGGGATTTCGAGTCCAAGCAATAGCATGGAGAGTTCAAACTACCTTGACCTTGAAATTGAGCGAACACGACCATCACAATGCTATGATGACGGCCGACTGGCTGCGGCTCTCCGCAACGTCTGGACCTTTGTCCTATAGCGCTGGACGCAAGGCGCTCAGAGGGTACCTAGGATCTTCTAGCCAACATCGATCTTATGCTCTCCACCTTCGTTAAATACTGTGATGAGGACAAAGTGTATCCTTCCAGGGAGATAAGACTGAAATTGGAGACATAAGAGGTGCAGAAGACTGGAGGCACAACATAGAGATGCTCTGTCTGCCTCAATAAGCCGCGTCCATCTTTCCGCGCCTCTGTGCAGACAACGATGACTTCGGAGTATGTTATTAGACTGATTCAAGCGAGTGGGGTATTTTCAAAAATCTATCTGATAAGACACAAACCCCATTGATTCAACTAATGAGGGAAATTTCAGTTGATATCTAATCTCCTTCAAAGGGCGTCTCATAGGGCTTTTCAGCCAGTGGAGTAATTCGCGCTAGATACCGTCTCTGCCCATTCACCCAATCTAGGATTGCCGAGTGACCTGCTACGCGATTCTGTTCTACGGTTAGATAGATAACTAGCCACCTAGATAAGGCAGGGTTTAGTGGCTGGTAACTCACATCAATAATCATTACGCTCTTTTCCTGCCACTTGACCCTGGCTTGAAAGTCCGCTCCCAACGTAATGTGATTGTTTAGGAAGTTGAGAAGCATATCGCTCTCTTCCTTCTTGTATCCAACGATATATCGCATGACTAGATGGTTCCGACGGTTATTGACAATCATCCATACTAGACACTATATTTGACTTACATTGTGGATTCACAAACAGAGCCTTCTCGCCCGTAGCTGGGTGAGTTCTCACGATAGGGTGCACACTACTCACAGGTTCCCTGCGGCAGATCGAACCCCGCGCCTTTGAAGCATTCACCTGCTCGATCCCAGAGTGTACAGCCGTCAAACCATGAAGCCTCTTCCTGAAATCAGGACTCAGCCTCCTGTATGCCTCGACCTGGTCAACGAAAATAGTGTCTCCCCCCGTCGTCGGCTTATCGAGAATGTACAAGAACGTCGTCCCGGGCGGCTGCGGCTCATAAGAAACATCACTGTGCCAGGCAATCGTGGACGTCCTAGACTCCAGTATCGCGGCACCTGGATTCTCGTTCGCGCCCCGGTACACGAGGTGAACCTCGGGATATCCCTCGGGACTCCCGCTCGTGGGGTGGATATGGTGTTTCCCGAAGTAGCCGCCGTACTCTAAGGCCTTGGAAATGGACAGATCGGCGAAGTCCTGGTCCAGGAAGTGGAGGACCTTGCGCTGGGCGGCTAGGAGCGCGATTTGGTCCTTGCCGGAGGGGGAGAGGCTGCTGAGCTGGATACCCGAGAGGACGGTACCAATGCTGGGGGTCAGATCTTCGGTTTTGACGGAGGGATTGAGGAGCTCGGGGAAGGATTTGTCGGCGGAGAGGCCGTGCTCGGTGTGAGTGAAGGGTTCGAGGGGAGGGTATTTCTGGGCGGGGTTCCAGGTGGGGAGGTAGTGCTGGTACTGGAAAGGGGGGGTCCAAGATGTCAGTTGTCTAGCTCTGGCTCTTTGGCTTGCGGGTTAGGAGATGTGGTATATACCTTGGCTTTGGGCACGTCAGCGGAGCCTTCTTCTTCTAACTTCCTGTTATATGAGTGTGGGTCGGCGGATTGCTCCTTGTAGGGGGAAGCAATCTTCTCGGTAATAACCTCGGCATTGGATGCCTGGTTCTTCTCTGGCTCCTCGATTGCGATGAAGGCCATTTTGATACCGGATTTCATATAGTCAGGTTGGTCGTTCGGGTATAGCTATAGATATAGGCCTTTCTATAGGCATTGCAGCACCCTTCGCTATAAAGCGATGTTTCCAGAACAATAGTATACCAATTCAAAGTCCAAATAGCGATATCGTCGAGGATTCTGGAAGAGGAAGCTGATTATTATTGTAGTATAGTTCCAAAGCGTTCGATATGCTCTTTGTAGAACATAGAGGGGTTCTTCTAGCCTATAGCAGAATAGATGTGACATGTCAGGTTAATGCAATGTTGATCTCTATTATGCGACTGAACTGTCGTTGCTAGACCCTTAATTATGGAGCAAGGTTTCCAGGATAGTAATAGGCCAATTCAAAGTCCAAATGGCAATATCGCCGATGATTCTGAAAGAGGAAGCTAAGCATCAGCTCCCCTAGCCTATAGCATAAAGAGTGTGCCAAGACTCATGCAATGTTGATCTCTATCATCCCATCCGATTGTCATTACAGGGCCTTGTATTATGAAGCGAGGTTTCCAGGAGATGGTAGGCCAATTCACGTGTGCGATAAGGTTCATGCAACCATCACGCAAAACAACTGTCTATGATGCCTAAGCAAACCTTCCTAGCTATTGACATCCCACAGGATGCGTTTACATCGCAGCCACAAATTTGCCTTAGTACGCCTGATTCTTTTAAGAGAGTGTGGATTCACGCCCTTCCCTCATCGCAAGGCATTGGCTGAATGGAGCTAAATCCCAAGACATGTGGTGACGGGTGTGGACAAAGGGAGGGCAAAGGCAAGACCGACTAATTTGTGGTCAGCGGAGAGTCCTCTAATGCAGTCGATCAGACTAACCGACATGAATTGCGCGCAATCAGCCTGTCCTCGTTCTTGTAAAGAGGAGGGGTCAACGGATACTAAGTCTTAAGTGACTGAGGCAATAATGATACACCTATTACCATCTGTTAGATGACATCATACACATAGACACAAACACACACTCAGAGACATAGAGCGACGCACGCATACAACAAATCCACACGCCTAACATCGGTTTTCATGAGCGAAATCAATATCCGGGGAATAGTTGAGAACGGGAATATGTCTGCAACACCAGAAGTGATGAATGCCAACGTTGTGCCCCGTAACAAACGCACGTACGGCGTTCATGAATGGGGCGACCGATATGGAAATCAAGGCATGGAAATTTTGAGTCAACGCCATATCAGCGTCCGTGCTATTCGGGCGCATGGTCTATTCGATCCTGGCAATGAAAAGATAAGAATTGGTCTGGTCCATTATTTCAACCCTGGAGGCATTCCGAAGCGAAAGATCTTCGTGGTGGTCGACAGTCGCCTTCCAGAAAGCAGAAGAACCCTGATCAAGGACTACTTCTCATGGTGCAAGATGGAAAAGCTGCTGGAGGATTATATGATCATACCGTTTGCCGCTGATGAAACGGAGAAGACGCTCGAAAAGGTCACAATGGTCATTATAGCCGCCAGACAGTTTGGGATGAAACGAAGAGATATGTTCGTTGCCATCGGCAGCACATTGGTGACGGACATTGTGGGGTTCGCCGCTGCCATATATCGCAGGTCGACACCGTACATCTCGGTCTTGACCGATCTTGTCGGAATCGTATACTGTCATGCAGATGATAGTAAGGTCTCTATCAATCACCTAAGTAATGACGGAGAAATCTACAGGGGAATGTTTGCCTTGTCTCATCTTCCAACCGCCAGCTTTTACGACCCGAGCTTCTTGGATTCTTTAGACAAATTCGAAATCAGACGCGGTTTGACTGAGATAGTCAGGATTTCTGTGGTCAAAGACGACGTGTTATTCTCGTACGTCGAAGCTAACTTGGACAAGATGTCAGCAGGTATTCAAGGAGGAGGACATTTAATGACTGCCGTTGAACTTGCTGCTAGGGCGGCGTTCAGAGAGCCTAGTAAGGATCCGCGGCGAGAAGGTGACCACCTGTCCATGGCCAAATTTGGTGATGAAGCAGTACAAGCAATAGAGCAGGTCATGGGCATTCCTTACGACGACGCCGATTCAGTGGCCATAGGGCTTGCGTTGATGTCTGCCCTGTCGTTTTCACAAAGAAGGTTGAGTAGTGCAGATCTTGGACGTGTCCTGAACCTTCTTGAAAAGGCTGAGTTGCCAATTTGTGACGAAACACTTGAAGCAGACGCGCTGTAGAAACATATGAAAGGTGTAGTTCAAGGATGAGGAGTAGATTCTTTCATTGTTCCAATTGGCCTCGGAAAAGGGGGATGCTTGAATGTCACAGATATTTCAGCAGAGGATATTGGCGCAGCCTTGAATGTTCTCCATAAGCATTGTCCTAGAACAATCGGCAGATTTCTTGAATCGGAGACGACTATCTCCAATGTGGAAGTCACAGATGTTCGCGATGGGTTTTATGAATGGACCGCCTCGGAGGATGTGCAACATCATGTAGTTTCGGTTCTAGAAATCTTCAGCAGAGGTAACCCAACAATCATTCAGAATTGTTGCGTTGACAACACTGACAGACGCAAAAAGAAGATCCTCATTGTTGTTGACGATTCTTTGGGCAACACTGTCGCTGATATCGGCGGGTATTTCAAGAGCCATAGCTCCGCCATTGACGATTTTCGCATCCTCTCCATCCATGTCTCCAGCAAGTGCAAGGACACCGACAGCGTACTAAGGGTGATTGATGCCGCCATTGGGTTGAGGATGTCGCAGAGCGATCTTTTTATTGTTATTGGAGGAGGGACGCTTATGGATATTATCGGGTTCGCCGCCGCAATCTATAAAGGGGGCATCCGCTATGTGAGAATCCCGACGACTCTTGTGGGAATGATCGATGCTGGGGTCGGAGTCAAAGTCGGGGTGAATTTTGGAGACCATAAGAGTATTATTAGAAGATATTTTGCCCCCATCGCATGTCTTAATGACCCAGTAACCTTTTTAGTCATGCTGTCATAACGGGAGTTTGCCTGTGGGTTAGCTGAGGCGATCAAAATGGCTGTACTCAAGAGTTCGCGCCTCTTTGAGTTGATTGAGAGATATCACCGCAACATTAGATACAACACATACACCCACGAGTTGATTCATATCTCCATCCGTACCATGCTTGAAGAATTACAGCCGAACCTCCATGAGCAGAGTCTGTGCCGACTTGTTGACTTTGGACACGAATTTGGGCATATCGTGGAGTCCCTTGCCAGACATGAAACCCCTCATGGTGGATGCGTTGCTATCAGCATGGCAATTTCGACTTCTCTCGCTCATTTGAAAGGGATTCTCTCGCGGGCTAACCTGGAGAGGATCCTAGATTTGATCCTTGATATGGTACTTCCGATCTTCTTGACAAATTACGATTGCTGCAATCCGGATGTGCTTTGGGCCAAGATTTGCACAGAAGGAATTAAGCACAAAGACGGAATGTTGTATCTGGTGGTGCCCGAGACGATTGGCCGGGCAAGGTTCCTCGACAAAATTTCAGACATTGACGCTAGGATGGTGAGCGAAGCCGTGCTTGGCTTAAGGCGGTATGCAGGTCAGTATAAAGGCAAAAAGGCCTTGAGGTCAAATGGCTCTAATGAAGCCAGCCCTTCAACTACAAGGGATGGTTTGATATTTGAGAGTGGCAAACCATGTCTCACTACAACGGCTGCAATTATCGGTGCCTCTGGCGACATCGGGTCGCAACTTGCAGACTATTTGGTGCATAATGGCGTGCGAGTAATTTGTTCTATCAGGTCTGCTTCCTTGCATACGTTCAAGACCCGAGTGAATCATACCGATCCTAGGATGCATGTGTCCATGGGGGATATACTTTATTTGGCTAATCTGCGAGTGCTTATCCAGGAGGCAGACATCCTTTACAACATGGCGGGTGTTGTCACACTCAGTTCCAAGCCCAATGACTTTGCAAAGGTCATCGCTCTCAATGGGTTTGCACAGGGGATAATCACACATTTTATCCAACAGATGGGAAGACATCAGGATGTCAAAATGGTATATCCTTCCACCCAGCGAGTCCATCTGACCAGCGCCAACGCGTCTGTGGACGCGTGGGTGGAGGGGGCGGCTGAAGCGTACTCTGCACGCCAGGACGCTCTGGTTGCTGAGCAGGATATATACACGGCACTGGAAAGATTCGCCGAGCAATTCATCGCCAGTCATCCATTGCCAGCTGGATTCAACGTCTATGAGATCTCTAAACGGCTCGGCGAACATTTCGTGTCTCTGTTGCCACGGCATTCTTTAGTGAGAATCTCGGGTGTGTACGGCCCAGCCTTTACCAGAGGTTTCATTCATCGAGCGGTCAATCCTAAACCCGAAGGGAACGTTGAAGCGCCCGAAAAACGAGATTTTATTTATATCGACGATTTGAACGAATTACTTTTGAAAGCAGCACAAACGCTAACCGCCGATAGTGACGTCTTTGACGGGCCCTCCGGCGAGAGCATAGATTTGCAAGAAGTATGGACGATGGTAAGAGAGTTAATTGGCGATCGTATTACGGTTATTTTCAAGGATGATGCGGCCCAGGAAGAACTGAATCTTGATCCAACTTTCGCCCGCCATTTATTGGGAAGAGATTTTATGCCTTTACGTCTTGGGTTACGTAAGACAGTTGACGGATTTATTCATTTTTCTCATCGGTCGAAGCCGATTGTCTGTCTTCAGTACCCCGAGACTTTCAAGCCCATGGAGAACGAGCCATCTGTTCCAGAAACGACTCTGTTGAAATTTATTTGCAGCGGAGACATACTCCGCATTCATGCTGGAGTCTCTCCTATCACAGAAATTCCAGAGCGGTCCTTGAATAAGTGGTTCAACAAGCTGTCGGCTTCCCACCAAGAAGTATTAACCGAATACGTGAGCCTCATGACAGGACTATCCATTCGTTTACGTGCAGATGCAACGATGACACGATTAGGCGGATTTACCGTCGAGGAGGTTGGCCAGCATGGTCATCGAGGTTTTATCGATATTCATGCCGGCCTTGCCACGAGAGCCTGCCACACGGATATTCAAGAAAAAATAGATGATATCGTCGGTCACGAGGGCTTTCATCTGCTAGCATTCCTATTGAGAGGGCGAGAACCGTTACTTTTTGAATGGGAGCTGGAACGAGAAGAAGCAATGGCCGAAAGATGGGGAGATTTTCTCGGACCTTGCGCCCAGCCTCACGTTATTGTGTTGGATGTTGGAGCAACCTATTTGCGTGTTGGGGTCCTAGGTCCCCATGGTCTTCTTCTACATGAGCCCGCCCGAATCCTCACCCCTAGCAAGCAATCGCATCCCCAAGACACACTTGCCAGGCTCCAGGAGAGATTGGTAGAGACACTGATCCGCGAAATTGGTATCGCTAGGATTCGTCACGTTGACCTCTCACTTGAAGAGATTGGGATATCATTTGGTGCCGTAGTTACCACCGAAGGAATTGTGCAAAATGCGAGTATCCTTTGGAATAGTTCGGCCCAAGGTTACGACTTCGAGAACGCTTTGCTGGAACGCTTGCCTGGTGTACGATTGACGACCCTGAACGACTTTTCTGCTGCCGCTTGGTGGTACAAAGACGAGGGACGATTCTGCCTCATCACGGTAAGCTCGGGACTTAGCAATAAAGTATTTAATCCCGACCTCTGCGCCCTCGACAAGCTTGATCTTGATGCTGCGGGTCTCGGTGGTGAGATGGGTCATGTGATTGTAGAGCCGCGTGCTGTGGACGTGCTGGTACGGCATACGATGTTACAGGCAACGGCTCATCCTGAAGACTTCAGGCGCTCGCAGTTGCATATCTATGTACATGGAAATGTCCGGAAAATTGACGCGCGATATTTGGGAATGGCAGTGAAAGAACGTGACTATTTCGCAGTGCGCTTGCTTGAGGAAGCAGATATTCCGTACTGTTCCTGCGGCAATCTTGCGGATCTATGCCCATACAGCTCTGGAAGAGGAACGCTGCGCTATGCCCAGAGATTGGCTGCTCGAGGGGTTACGATATCGCGTCTAATGACATTACTGATAGTCGGCTCCAAGAAGCAATCGCAACGAGCCATCCCCTAGCGCTCAAAGTTTTGTATGATTCAACATATCCGTTGGCGCTGCGCATCTTGCAACTGGCAGCAGATATTGAGTTGGACAAGTTCATAATCGTAGGCGGGTTCGCAATGAAAATTGGGAAAAGGGCGTATCTCCAGGCTTTACACGATCATCTGGTGCGCTTTTTGCCATTACTCGGGATTTTTTAGCGACTGGAGAGAGGATAAAGTCCGTGAATTGGTCAAGTTTGGCGTCGATGATGACAATGACGGTTTAATCGGCGCGGCTTATTTCATGCAGCGCTTGCGCGCATAATATCACGCCGTTGTGAAAGCAGTCGGGGAACGCTCTCTAGCGGTCATGACTAGAAGCATTCCTCGTTGCGGCGCGCGGGAAATCTTAGCCAAGGTTGTGTTCTCTGGGATGTGCACAACCGACCTGCAGATCCTGCGCGGCGAACATGGGCTAGAGCCGACGGTACTTGGCCATGAGGGCGTTTGCCAGGTACTGGAGGTGGGCAAAGATGTGAAGGGCCTGAGCCTGGGTTTGATGATAGTCCTTAACCCGAATAACCCTTTGGATGAGCACGACAAGTTGGGACATACCAGAGAAGGCATGTTTCAACAATATGTGAAGTTTGGCCAGGAGTTTCTGGAGAGAAGACAAGTTCTGACGTTGGTGGGTCCCACAGTCAGCGCAACGGATACGCTCATCGAACCGCTAAGCTGTGTGGTGGCGGCACAAGACCGCATCAAAGATCGTATAGCCGGCAAGAATGTTCTCCTTATTGGAGCTGGCCTCATGGGTTTGCTGTCTGTTTTGATGAATGTTAAAAATAGCGCGCGTAATGTCTTCCTAGCCAACCGTTCCAAAAACAAACTCGATTGGGCAGTAGCAAAGGGGATCATTCAAAAAGAGAAGGTCTTTGCCATTGGTCGATGTGTCTCGTCACAGGTGGATGAAGTGTCGGCAGGCGAAGGCGTAGATATCGTGATCATCTCTGTTTCCCTTGGGCAAGGGTCACATGCCGCTCAAGATGCTATTAATTACGTGAATGCTGGCGGTCGTGTATATCTCTTTGCAGGATTCCGCCCTGGCGACGTCTTGACTTCGGAGGGAGGCGCGGAGGTGGATGTTACACCCATTAGATCTAGTTGGAAGACCGAACAGATCCGACTTACCGGGAAGTCTGTGGCTTTATCAGGTCATCGCGGGAGCCGGTACAAAGATCTTGCCATAGCCGCCAATTTAATTCGTGGCGACAGTCTCTCTTTTGGCAGGGTGATCTCTTACATTATTTCGCTCGATCTCCTCCCTGAAACCGTGCTGACGCTTGCTCGGGACGGGAACATACAAGGTGCGCCGGCTAAAAGAGTGATTGTGGACATGGATGTCCGAGACAGAGTGATCGAAGCCGCAGAAGAGCTTCCGTTACGCCACCTCCGTGAAGCTGCAAGAAAGCGAAAGGGCGCAGTTCCTGTGGGGAACCTGTTCCGCGAGATTGGTTTCGAAGGCATGACTTCCTTGTTAGGTTGGATCTGTCCTCCGGCATGGCAGGATATCAAGGCCACGCTCGAGACAGCGCTTCAGATGAATGCGTTGAGTTCGAAACGGCATTTAATCTTTGTTGGGACCGGCGGATGGGTATTCTTGGTGGATGTTCTAAAAGAGATCATACGCGCAAGCCAGGACATCACTCTTTACACACTCCAAAGTCTCGATCCGCAGGCCCTTGCAGACCTATTCTCGCGCGTGAAAGATCTTTCCGTCGCCGTTTGTCTAGGTATAAGCAAATCGGGCAGGACCCTGGAGGCAGTGATGTTGATGAATGCATTGCGGGAGCGCTTTGATAGTGCTGGACTCGACTATCGAGCACATTTCGCTTGGCTGACGGATACGTACAAGTCTGTCCACAATTGCACGAGCGGGGAAGCAACGATTCGGGCATCCAAAGAACACGACTGGAAGAATGTGGATGTGGTGCCGCTGACAATTAGAAATATTCCGACATCAACGCCCTCTTTGGCGCGCCCCATTCCCTGGTGATGTTCTTGACACTGGTTCTTCTGCTTGGTAAAGAAACGAAAGCTATGTGGCATATATATCAGCAATACCTTGCACTTAGAGACGGGGTTGTCAACTGTATCCTTCCCAAGGCGTACTCTGTCGCATCAAATCACATCGAACATATCCAACTGAATTTGGATGAGAGCGTCGCGCCCGCTATGGTTAACTTGGTAACTCAGCTTATAGAACAGTGGCTGGGCTCAAAACAAGATGGTTTTAATCCACGAGTTCGCGTGGCTTCCTGTGGCCAGTTGGCTGGGTTTGAACTTGTAGCACTGCCCATGCCGACCGAAACTCCAGCGGTCGTAAAGGTAATGCTGACGATGAATGGACTTGCGGTCTTTGTTGCCATGGTAGCGTATCACAGGAGGATTACGTTTTATCACTCATCCCAAAGTGGAGATATATGAGCGGAAGGCTGTGGAGCTGATGGCCGCTGCTGAAGTCGAACAAAGAGTCTCAGATCCCGAACCAATCTGTGCTGAGATTGTCGCGTATCTGTGTAACAATCCTCGAACGCGTTTTGTGGAGGTTCTCTGTTATGGACTAGCTTCTGCGTCCCACCGGCAGAGCGTGAGAGATTGGTTGGCCTCTCGTTTGGCGCCGAGGATTCCCATCGTATCTATCGACGTCGTCCAGGGCGAAGAATGGAATCATTCGGTGTATCAGGCGGCGGTGCAAACGGAGGACACCTTGTATGTGGTCTTGGTGTTGCAGAAGTATTGCTGCGAGGTGGAGGGCATCTCGAAGGGAACCATTTGTGGCAATATTAGGATGCTTCAGGCGATTGCCCGCGCCACGTACGAGACGCTTCTTCCCAAGGCGTTGTATTTCAAAGTTGGCGATGATTTTTCGAAGGATAAAGTTTCATTGGATGCCGCATAAGGGTAGTAAGAGTAAGAGTGTGAGGTATGCGAACTTAGTTCACTCACAGTGCTCGGAAGTTACTTCGGTAAGGGCGTGATATTCGAAGCATGATAACAAGCCTGATCACTCTTCTGAGTGGCGTATCATGATTTAATTTACGATTGCCCTTTAGAGAGGTGCATTACGTGGTGAAGCACCCTGCGTAAGGAAACTTGGTCGAGGTACTTCAAATTCAGACACTTCAAACAATTATGTTCAATCTAAGACTGAAGCCTCATATGACAGACATACATAGCTTGTCTTAGTAATTCTTGAGCTGATCTATAACGGGTTGCATTATTTTTGAAGCTACTTTTATGCTCTTGTCAGGCTCGTTAGGTACTTCTGCGAGGACACTTGAAATTTTGAATACCAGTCCAATCATCTGAGCAACAACCTATGGTATCAACACCATTCTGGAAAATTCCTGTCCTCGCGTAAACTGTCTGTTGCGCAGTGGGCAGTGCTATAACATTCTGTGGTCTAGTCTTCCTCGTCACGTGGATTCCCAGCCTAACTACTTCTTGTAGTGGTGTGTAGGCCACGAGTGCCTGACACCGTCTATCGTGTTCTAATGATTTTGATTGTTATAAGCCAACGCTCGATGATGCATAGAAGGGAAGGAGAAAAGCACTGGTCGGAAGTGGCCACCGGTAGGTAGCTTAGACAATGCGCTCCAGACGCCTGAGGAGGCCGTCTGGTTCCGCGACTCCCTGACTGGCGATCGCGTCGGCACGCTCCTGCTTGTCGGCAACAGAGTAGATGCGGAGTTCATCGGCGTTGCCGGACGGGCGGAAGTGAGCGACATCACCACTAGCAAAGATGATGCGGACTCCGTCGGTGTAGTTTAGCTGGGCGATGGGGGCAAAGCCGGATTTGGCGGAAAACACAGTCTGGAGTTCTTGGCGGATCTGGTCGAGTTGCTTGGCCTGAGGCTTCGTGACTTCGAGCGTAGCGTGATTGGGATCGTGGGCAATGATGTGGTCGGGCTGATACGAGACCTCTTGCATGATGGCCTTGGGGGGTGAAAAGCGCTCTATGATTTTCATGCTCATTGCACGAGGGAAATTCCGAATCAATGACGCGCGGCTGAAACGATGGGGCAGCGTGGCGAAGAGTTCCGGCAGCGTGATCTGGCGGTTGCGCGCCGCGAACAAAGCACAGAACAGAGGCAGCATCGCGTCGCGTGTGGGAAGCGCGGTAAGCACGTTACCGTTGCGTTCGATGTCGGAGCCAGTGAGAAAGCCGCCATTGGCTTCCCATCCACAGACGCGATGACGCCCTTTGGAGACGGCGCGCTGTATACCGGCGATCACGTAGGGGCTGCCGATTTTGGTCTTCGGTTCGGTGACACGGGCTAGAGAGCTGCGATTGATGGCATCATTGGTGCTGATCGGGACGACGACGGCGTCAACACGCAGGAACTCAGCTACAATCATACCCAAAAGGTCGCCGCCAAAGAAGCGGAGCTTGTCTCCTTCGGCTGCAAGGAGGAGCGGACGATCGCTGTCGCCATCGGTGGAGACTACCGCATCGAACGTCCCGCCACTTTCGGTAATGAGATTTTGGACGGTGCTGAGTTGGGCCTGGTCTATGGCTTCGGTATCGATCGGCACGAAAGTATCGCTGCGGCCAGCAGGGGTGACTTCAGCGCCAAGCTTTTGGAGGATGTCGACCAGAAGGTCACGGCCGACGGCGGAGTGCTGGTAGGCGAGGAGCTTCATGCCCTGGAGCGTTTCGCCCTTAAAGAAATCCAGGTAGCGCTGGATGTATGCGATTTTGCCTTCGGCTGCAGCGGGCAGAAGGTCGGATTGCGCGTTGCGAAAGACGCCTTGGTTATTGAAGAGGGATTCGGCGTAGGGCTGCGTGAGGAGCTCTTCGCGAGTGACTTCGACCCAGTCGTTAATGGGCTTTTCGTCCTTCTTTAAGAGCTCTCCTTTAGAGGTGTTGAGTTTGTAGCCGTTACGGTCGAAGGGGATGTGGCTGCCCGTGACCATGATGCTGCCCTTAGCGTTCTTGAGGGCATAGTACGTGAGGGCAGGCGTGGGGATCGCGCCTAGGTTAACAGGGCGCATACCTTCATCCTTTAAGGTCTGCTCGACCGCTTGGCAGATGCCGCCGCGGCCATTCTCGACGTATTCCGTGGAGCTGGGGCGGAGGTCGTACGCATAATAAAAGTCGTCGCCGGTTTGAATGCCACCTTCGGAGCGCTGGAGGGATTGGAGGTAACGAATTTCGGCGAGGACATTAGTGTAGATTTCAAGCTGGGTCAAATCAACGACTTGGCCACGGCGACCGCTGGTGCCGAATTTAAGGGGCTGCGGTTTGTAGGCGAGGTGGTTGCGAAGGGCGGAGGTGGTGGAAGCGGCGGGCATCTTCGGTTTACAGCAGGTCAGGATTGAGATCTTCGAGTCGTCAACAAGAATGGCGTTGTGTTCAACTTCCTCTCAGGGCCCGGATGCCGCTCACTTCGGCAATCAGTTCGATGACGCCAATGGTTGTTTCGAGAGTAAAGATCGAGCTGTTTCGTAGGATCAAGTTCTGAGGAAAATTGAGGACACCACTGCGCGGAAGGCAGGTTAAGCGGTGAGTGGGATTCTCTAGAATAGTTTAGTCAAGTCTTGGCCCACCTCGCAAGACATTCTGCAACGCTGTCAACTTCGACTATTTGGTTTAATTTGCAACCACGTACTGCTTGATACACTAATACGATAATACATGACATTCTGAGTGATTAAGACATAATTTCCTTGACCCTTGAAACCCCGCTCGCTGATTCTCATACTGACAGATGGCGCCTACCTAGATGTTCCATTCTCTACGAGAAGACAGAAGACTCCATCTCTGATCCTCCTCCACTCCCTGATACCCCCCTCTCGTTGATATACGATACACAAACCTGCTTCAGTAATACCGAGCCTTATCAGTCCGGTGGAGTAAGAGAGAAAAAGGCCAAAGGAGCGAGCTACAGTACAGACGACATCATCCCCCACTCTCTCCGATCGCCTATTGCGATATTGAGCTCAATATACTCTACGGACGCCGAGCCTGAGACAACCACAGGCGCCACCGATATTCGAGATACCTCCAAGCGCAAAGCAGGCAGTGCAGGTTTGGACGAGGGTGGGGAAAGTGGACACAGGTTGGAGAAGTTCCGACGTACAAGTCAGTGCGCAGCTCCCAGTCCCTATAGGCGTGTCTAATGACTCTCGAAGGACCCCATCACTATTGACGAGACAGATGATACCGACGATAACTTAAATAAGGTCGAGTTCGCACGGTTCCGATCGCAACCTAAGCCTGTCTTCAGACGGCCTCCCTCTCCGCGAAACTTCCAGCAACGCGAGAAAATAACAAGCTCAAGTCGGTCCTGTGAAGTTGGTGAAAGTCAAGGTATGCCCCTCGGTGCATTTCTGACCAGCGATCCTTTTGATATACTTCAGATGACCCTCTCGTAGTGGAGGATGACGAAGGAAAGACTGGCGAAACCGGCGGTTCTACCAGGGCTACGAGCATAGGTGTGAGACTAGTACCATATACCTCCAAAGCTCCCACCTGAAGGAACAGCCAAAGATGCACGGTTGCTTGAGTCCTCCTACTCCCACCGAACCTACCACCGAGCCTACTACCGAACCTATTACCGAACCTACCACCTCCCCCATTGATCGCCCCATCTCTCCCAGCGTCGTACTACCCCAGGATGGAGGAACGCAAGCTGTTCATAGAGGTAATCACGGAGCAACAGCGACTGTCGATCCCCTGGGCGTTGCCGCCGCCATCCTACTTTCCTACGAGCAGCCTCAGGATCAAGGAGGTTCAGCATTGGATGAAGAGGAGTGGGAGATCGTGAGGATCATTGGCAAGAGACGAAGGGGAAAGGGCTATGAATACAAGGTGTGCTGGAAGAAAACATGGCTGCTCGAACACGAGTTAGGAAATGCGCAGGAACTGCTGCGGGAGTTTGAGGCCAAACGCCAGGCGCAGCGGGGAGGCAAGCGGGGAAGACCGGCACATGCAGACAAGGGTCGGTGATCGCTCGTTATTTTTGTTTGTCCGCAGAAGAAGTAGTTACATCTTCTTGATTCTCTATGGTGATACATTCCCAGATTCCGACTCTGTTAGTACCAGTCTTCCCTTTATAAAGCTTTGGGTCTCTCCTTCTATAGTTGTGCGCATCGGTTTGACGTGGTATCTTCTCCAGCAATTATCTCTACCTCTTTAGCTCCACAGTAAATCCCAAAGGGAGGTTATCGTTTTCGGGTCATCCTCGTTGACGGAGTCAAAGAATTGCTTTACCAGGCGATTGACAAGCTTGAAGCGGACCATCCTGACTCTAAGATATGGGTTGGTGGTGATATCTTGACCAGCATTCGCGATATCTTAGGTGATTCTGCAGGCCCCCGAGCAGACGTCCTCGAGAAGTACGGCCTTTCTGGGGTTACGCTCATTACCGCGCATTGAGTTCTCCACAGCGTACGAAAGGATCGTCGGGTAATACAGCTTCGGCAATAGGCAGCTTTGTTGAGCCCAGGGGGAAGGCTCGTGGTAGATGTCCCACACCCACGACGTCGGGTTGGGGCTATAATGATCGGGCCTGCTCCTGCCGATGTCGTATCGTTACAGAGCCGTGTACTTGGGAGGATACTCGGCGATACGCGCGAAATCTGGCTGACGAGTCGGGGCTCAGGATCGTCAACGATATGCCTGCGCAGCTTCCACCTCTTCACCAAGAGCATTCCTGTCACTCCCGATAATGTTAATTTCGAGGTCTTAACACCAAGTTCCTTCCAAAGAAATGATGGGCGTCTAACTTCAGGTCAGATCAACCGGACTTTATGAAGATCATGACTAACATCTAAATCTAGCATCCAATTCCTGGTCCACAATCAGGGCATCGAGTTCGCGCCACTTCAATATTCGGGAAAGCAGTCAACAAAGCATGACTCTTGCAAGTGTTGCACAAGATGAACGCGCAAGAAGCTCGAACTGTCGACCGGCCCCTGGCAATCGCTCACGGAACCCCCTCCATGACACTTCATCGAGCACATTAAATCTCCCGCCAAGAACACTGACCTTTTCGGATCAAGTGCAATCTAGTACATCTCACTACGTCCAATCGTCATACACGTCGCCGACATCAAACGTCACGCCCGCGGCATGGCCTCTATCCATGTCTTGGGATGAAAAATTTCTGGAGTTGGAACAGATATCACTGGATGCAGCGACACTCCTGAAATTTTTGTGCTTATTACACCCAGTTGATATCCCCGAGATTCTGTTTTGGCGCATGTGGAGCACACGGGAATCTTGGAGTTGCGACGGCGAAGTTGAATACTTCAACATTTCGGTGAATGCCCCGCTTGTCGACCTTCTAACGCGTGAAACCCATTTCCACGAAAATATTCGACTTCTTGAATCTTTCGGGTTTATCAACTCAAAACCTGGCGCTTTAGGCAAGCGGAAATTCTCAGTTGAACCGGATTTACAAGACCGCATAACGGGCATCACACCAAATCTAGAAGAGCTAGAATGGTTACGCCTGGTCCTTGTCTGCCATTCATTCCCTGGGAGACTTGAAGAGCTTGGGTCAGTATCCGACACAGTCAACTGTGCACATTTGCTAATCATTTGCTTAACAGCTTTGGAGATACAGGGAGGGCACTGCTACCCCAACTCCGACATGCTTTCGCACACTGTCAAGGCCTCAGAGACAGGATACTTACACACCCTTTCGCTGGGTATGGCATACTGCTCGCTCTTTTGCTGTCCTCGAAACTTCTTGGCCGTGATTGGAAGCATCGTGCTATCGAATTGGCTGAGGATATCTTGTCCCACCATCCGCAATTTGAAAGTGGAACATTGTATCTTCGGATGTTCGCAAGACAACGAAGGAGAGATATTTCGCGCAGAATTCCAAACACTCTAGTAGAAAGTGTTTACGAGGGGTTAATCCCGATTGACCCTAGGACTAATGCTCTTTATGGCGAGCACCTTCGATCAAATGCACAGGACCGAATCATGGAAGGTTCTGGTGATCTGGATGGTGCACTCGAGGAATTGAAGAAATTTGAGTATTTCTATGCAGTCCCAACGACGATCGAGAAGCACGAAAAGGATCATCATCTCTTTGTCAAGGGAAAAATTTATCGTTGGAGAGCCTTATTCCCCGAGGCGAGCGATATATTTTATCGATTACTGGAGTCGAGACCAAGTCTATCGAATGAGATGGGCTGCAATCTCATTGGTCATTATATTGCAGTCCTTTGCGAACAACGCCGTCTAGATGTCGCAGAGAGGATTGCACGCCAGGCAATAACGAGCTGCAAAGACTTCGATGAACAGGGTCTAAAGCGACAAGGCTTGAAGATGTTCAGATCTTTACAACTCTCGTTAGCGGAAACGCTGATCTGCTACGCGTTAGTTGAAAGAGTTGATGGTGGTAAAGATCCTGACAAGAGAAACCAGTGGCTGGTGGAGTCCGAACGCATGTATGAGGGGATGAAGGGAGAATATGAATTGATTAAGATACGTGGAGAGGGCACTTGGGGCTCAGAACTGGACTATTTGAGGGTCTGCATCGGGAGAGCTTTAGTCTCACATCTAGCGAACCGCTTGGCTGAAGCTCATGATCGCTGGGATGATGCCCACAAAGCTGCAGAGGATTGTAAGAACATGGTTACAGGTTTTATCCCTATGATCATCGAGTATTGCAATTGTGATATCAATTTGAAGCTTGGAAGATTGGCAGAAGCGGAGACAATCTTCAAGCGGGCAACGAGCTACTTCTCTGAAGTAGGACGCGAACATTGGTGGACAGGCCTAGGAACTTTTTTGCTCGATTGGCTCAAGGCTTCGATTCAGGAGAGTGGCATAGATACTAGAAGAGAAATCATGCCAATTTGTTATTGATCGTTAATCCATTTCTCGCTTCTTGCTGTTGACCCTTCGTTTGGATACTGTACAGCGGTCGCTTGGAGGGGACCTTGTTTGGATTGCCGCGCGTCATTCTGAAGTGCTTCCCCCCCCACCATCACCTAGCTGCTACATCATTGCAACATGTCCACATCAATACCATTGCGAGTTGCGAGGAGCTATAGACTCGCTCAGGAGCATCCAACTATCCCGTCTATTGATTTCAACCCCTTTTTTCGTGGCTCTGCTGGCGATCGCCAGCGGATTGCTTCTACAATCGATGAAGCTCTAAGCTCCGTGGGCTTCATTCGCCTCCACAACCATGGTATTGAGCAGCGCAAGATCGACGCATGTTTTCAATGGGTGAGTTGATCTTCCACAGCTATGATACCTGGTCTGTACTTTTAAAACTGATATGATCGCGACGTCCAGAGCAAACGTCTTTTTCGCCTCCTCGGATGCCGAGAAGGGGGCAATCCATCCATCATCGCGATCACATAACCGTGGATACTCGGGTATAGGAAACGAGAAGGTCCGCGATCAGGTATGCATGAAAGAGAATTTCGATTGTGGCAATCCAGAGGACGATGAGCGACGTAACAGCTGGCCGACGGAGGAGCTGTTACCAGGCTTTCGCCACTTCACGGAGGATTTCTTTCAGGTACAAATCCCCCTCGAAAATACTACTTACGTACTTGAAGATCTGAAGGCCAAATTTCCATCGAAATCAATCTCAAAGAATCTAAGTTGTAGGAGCGTCTGTAGACCATGGATGATCGTCTCGATCCCAAGATCCTGACGTACCAAGTTGTTAAGATTTTCTAGTTTTCGCACGTTGAAACATGTCCTCGGCTTCTTTCATCTTGCCTCGATTCGAGTACAGATTTCCTAGATTGTTGACCGTATCAAGCGTCGATGTGTGCTCAGAACCCCATGCCTTTTCATACCCTGTCAATGCCCGCAGGTACATGTCCTCCGCTTCTTTCATCTTGCCTTGTGTGCTTATGAGAAGTTAGAGGAGCTTTGAAGAATACAAAGTCGGGTATAGAGAAGATGGACCGTACAACGATGTCGTTCCTTAATCCTTTGGGGCGCCGTCTGAACCATTCTTTGAATCTCTGGCCGCACCAAGAGGAAATCTTCATCTTCGGGGCCACGAAATTTGTTCAGCCCCGAGTGATCGGTAGTGAGGTAAATTGCTCTTTTCCCGTGCAAAGACGCTGACTGGTGATCAACCAACTGTGTGTGTCATAAGCTCACAAATTCAGTCAAGTGTAAAAGCAGGAGTCAGCACACCTGAGTCTGCCAGGGTCCGTACGACACGTCTTTATCTTCATAAAAGCAAACGATATCTGCAGTACTGTGGCTCGCATCAAAGTCCCGCGCAATTTCATCAAGAGCAGAGCTGTTTCTTTTCAGGGACTTGAGCAACGTCTTATCGTGTCCCACTGCTTGAGCAAGCCACACACCATACACTGCAGCCTCGCTTCCTTGATGCGGTGTTCCAAGAAAGATGATCCCCGCCGTGGACAACCGAATATCTCTGAAATCATTACCATGGTCGGCCAACACTAGCGCCTATGGAGAGGTTAGTACAGGGTGGAATAGCGCCAAAACCACGCTGACCTGTTTGATGACCAAACCTCCGAGGCTATGTCCAATAAACACCAACGGTCGTCGACCCTCCTATGTTGATTCTTAGTATTGATAAATAAAGAATGCCCGGAACAATGCTACCGACTTTCTCGCTTGACCGATGCTGATGAAGAACGTTGAGCAACTGCATTCCACATTTGCGTAGAGTTGTTTTGACGTCCGGTCTGCGCCAGTCAGATTCGTAACTGTATGTCGCAATCCGAGCATTGGGAATTAGATCTGGCAAAAAATCTCGAAGCCACATAACTTCCGCAGTATCGGATGCCGTTTGCGCGACATCGGGGAGTCCGTCAACCTGGGTGTTCTTCTGGTGGCCTTGTAAAAGATTGAATCGGTGACGATGTATAGGCTTCGCCTCCTCGACAGAAATTTGTCTCCTTACCCATGTGTAGTATGGATGGGCACCGAGACCTTGGACTGCGATAACGCTTAAAGGTTTGTCAGTGATGCTGCTTGGGCTTGATGAAGGGCCACTTTTCGTACTCTACCTCGGGTCCGTTATGACTGTGCTCACCACTGACCCAAATATTGAGACCTGTTGCCTTGACAGTGTCTTTGCTGCAAATCCTCGTGGCAGCTTGAGTTGCGTAGCTTTGCGACATTGAACGAGGAGCCAGAGATCCGCAGTAATGTCATGGAGAAGGTGGGCTTTAACATGACTGAGAATGGGCTCTGGATGGGGCTTTGCTGGGATTATATAAGCCAATCGCTGAGGTACGGCTCCGGCCCGTGTAACGCTTGCATTCGACCATCATTCTCTCCGCACCAGCGTGTATCATAGCTGTAGGGCTCGCGCTCGCGAGTACGTTGAATTATCTTCCAGTTATCAAGATATCGTTCTACAGAAGGCAAATTCTCTACTCCGTCCGTAACAACGGATGTCTTTTCAACCACATGAATAACCAGGGTGCTAAATGGCTTGGCCTGGTTGTTCTTTATGAAGGAGAAACCCCGGATGTAGAGTGGGTCTTCTGATTCTTACGTCGTCCCCAACAGACGCCTGCTAACACAACTAAAATCTAGTGTTGTTGCCGTTCACGGTCTTGGAGCAGATCCCGCCTGGGCATGGGTACGGAAGGTTGGGGTGGAAGGGACTGATCAATACAAGAAGGTGAACTGGCTCGCAGACAAGGACCTACTGCCAGCGAAGATGCCGCATGCCCGCATTATGACCTTCAATTACGAGTCAAAATGGCATAAAGATGCGTCAAAGCAAAGACGTGATCTTTGTGCCGATCAACTCCTCACTGCACTAGATAATAAACGGAAAGAGGTAAGACGTTAGTGTCTGCGGTTCCCATCAACACTGACTCCAACAAATGACAGGAGAAGGAGACTACATATAGACCTCTTATATTTATTGGACATAGCTTTGGCGGAATAGTCATTGAGCAGGTGAATTGATCTTTCCCTACTTGAGGAGTGTGTCATTAATTACCTGCGACAGGCTCTTGTGAGTGCCAATTCCCGTGGGGATACCTTTCAATATCTTGCAACATCTACCGTTGGGATTGTCTTCCTTGGGACCCCTCACCGTGGTACAAAAGCTTCAAATTGGGGAGAATGGATAGCATATACTGGCAAGAAGCTTGGATTAGAGATGAGTGATGCGATTTTGAAGGATTTACGTGAAGATTCTGAGACCTTAAACTACCTACTCTATAATTTCACGCTATGGCTTTTTCGGATGTCAGTTCCAACAGTATGCTTTTTTGAAATGCATAAGACAGATTACGGGCAGAAGGTAGGTGGCAGTTGGAAGGAAATGGTATGTAATATCCAACATTGAGCTTTTAGTAAACCCTAACATCTTGAGTAACTAGGTAGTAGAAGAGAGGGGTGCTTGCATAGATGGTCACCGAAAAATGGCTTTACCAACAGACCATTTCAGAATCAACAAATATGATGGGCCTGAGGATTATTCATACAGAACTGTTTATCCTATCATCAAGGAGATGGCAGGACATGCTGTGAAGAAGGTACAGGGGCGCCTAAAACGTAGGTGTATTCAGACTACAGGTCCGTTCTTGCGCTAATGCATTTATAAACAGCTCAAAAAATCATTCATGACAATTCGAGTAAGGAAACCACTTCATAGACGATTGCTCATCTTTGCTGACTTGAGATAATCAGTAATACCGAGAGAAAATCTCAGCTGCCTTCAATCTCTGTTCCTGACAAATCCTCTTGATGATCTGACAGCTATTCGAAGGTCTAAAGGGAAGCGAGTTGAAGGCACTTGCGAATGGCTACTTCTTCACGAAGCATATACTGCCTGGCTAGTTGAAGACAGCCCTCGAATGCTTCAACTAGTAGGTGCTCCAGGCATTGGGAAGACAATGATATCAAGCTACTTGATAGACGAGCTTGACAAGAGAGCCCAATTTACTTCTGGCATGATATTTGCATACTATTTCTGTGACAGCAAAGACGACAAGCGCAACACTGCCATTGCTATCATCCGAGGGCTCCTCTTGCAGCTCTTGAGGCAAAGACCGCTACTGTTCAAGCATATTCAGGAAGATTATGATCAGATGAGAGACCGAGCTTTCGATAATTTTGATGCTCTTTGGCGAATTCTGCTCAAAATATTGGCAGATCCCAATGCAGGCCAGATCTATCTCCTGATAGATGCTCTGGATGAATGTGACAAGTCATCACGTGGATTCCGGCAGGCCTTTCTTGCGAGCCTGGCAGAATTGTTTTCTACCCAGCAAGGAAGTGGGATCATGAATGTCAAGTTGCTCATTACATGTAGGCCAGAGTCAGATATCTTAGATGAATTAAACGATCCGAGGAGATTGGTGCGTATTGATTCAGGTAAGATCAATGCTGATCTTTGGAAATACATTCACACAAGAGTTAATGAGCTCTCCACGAAAAAGAAATATCCTTCGAAACTAAAGCAAGATATTCAAGGCACCCTCTCTGAAAAGGCTGGGGGAACATTCCTATGGGTTTCACTCATCCTAAAAGATATTTCTGAGACTACAGTCATCTCCAAGGTAAGAACGAAATTACAATCACTACCTTCGAGTCTTAGCGAAGTTTATAGCAGGATCTTAAACAAAATTCAAGAGGACGACGTGGGAAATGCAAGATTTATCCTACAATGGGTAGTTACTGCTCGACGGCCTCTAACGATTGACGAACTGGCAATGGCACGCGCTTTAGGCCCAGAAGGATGGGACAAGAGCACGATCCCGACAGCAGATACACTGAATGAACTGAAGGATGGCTTCAAATTCTGTGAGCCTCTTGTTTACTTAGACGACGTCACCCAAACAATCAATCTGGTTCATCAATCTGCCAAGGATTATCTTCTAGAGGAGA
>JAABUO010000252.1_pt1 | contig 129873 bp, 131 predicted proteins | sample 5559291 | NCBI WGS metagenome assembly JAABUO01 (sample SAMN10711878, study PRJNA513372) | rock metagenome | isolation source: Antarctica rocks | place: Antarctica: Victoria Land, Finger Mt sud
TGGAGATTTGAGATTGGGGTTTTGCGGGGGGGGAGGGGAGTTTTGGCTTGGGTGGTGGAGGTGGAGGTGTGGGGGGATGGTGTGGGGTTGGTGGTGGGTTGGTGGTGGGTGGATGTGTGTGTGGGTAGGGGGAAAGGGGAGAAGGGGAGAGGACAAGAAGAGGAGGAGAGCGGAGAGGAATAGAAGGAGTTTAGTAGGGAGAACATAAAGGGGACTGAAGGTTAGGGGGAAGATGAGGATTTGCACTTCGTTGAATGGAGAGGGGGGTGGATGTTAATACCACGTTGACAGGGGTAGGAAAGCTGAGATGTCCAAGGATTGGAAGACTGGACGTGAAACAAACACCCCAACACACAGGTATCCCTAATCCTACCTCCTCACAACATCAAACACACACTCAAACACATCCTCACCAACCCCTCCCCCTACTCCACCCACCCCAAATAAACACTCCGCGCCCCCCACACCTCCCCCCTGCGCACCCGACACTGCCCCCTCCACTCCTCCCTCCCCGCACAATCCACATACCTACTCGGCTCAACCGCAATCCCGCTCCGCGGCCCCCTCGCCCTCACCACCCCACCTTTGCTGTCCACCACCTCCGGCACATCAACATGCTCGCCCGTATAAAACTGAAACGCCGGCTCCGTGCTCTCGACCCGCAGATGCAAGCCCGTAGCCGGGTGCGAGAGGGTGACGAGGGGGCGCAGGGGCAGGGGGCGGGTGTCGAGGGGGACGGTGGCGGTGGCGGAGGGGGAGACGACCATGCAGTCGTCGAAGGAGGGGGTGGTGGTGGTGAGGGGGAAGGGGGTGTTGGGGGTAGGGGGCGCGGAGGGGTGGGGGGCGATGGCGCCGGTCGGGATGCTGTTGGCGTCGAGGACGAGGTGCTGGTTTGTGTGGAGGGTGGCGATTGTGCCGTCGATGGTTGGGGAGGTGGGGTTGAGGTTGAAGTAGCTGGGTTGGGGGGGGGAGGGTTAGCTGTGTGTGGGTTAGAGGTAAGGGAAGGAAGGGGGGGCGCGTACCTGTGGTTTGTGACGCCGACGACTGTTTCGTTGCATTCGTCGCCGATGAATGTGACTTGGTATTCGACTTCTAGCACCGTCTTTCCGTCTTCCATACTCCCCATGTACCAGACTTTGCACTCTACCGTCCCTGGATACCCTTCCTCCATATGCTTGCTCACATAGCGGAACTCAACCCCCTCCTTGCCGTGTCTGTTCACCGGCTTCGGCCCTTCGAAATCCTTCTTACCCCATCCCTGTGATCCTCCATGCAGGCAATTGGGTCCGTCGTTTGCAGCGAGTCGGTAGGTTTGGCCATTCAGATTGTGCAGCTTTGCATCTCTAATGCGGTTGGTCGTGCGGCCGATCGTCTCGCCGAAATAGGGTGCGTTGTGCGTCTTATAAAAGGACGCTTCGGGGAAACCGAGGACGATGTTGTGGCCTGCGACGTTGAATTCTTGGATGACGGCGCCTTGGGCGAGGAAGGTGAATGCTGATTCGGGGGGGTGGGGGGGTGCGGGCATGGTGGGGGGGGATGTGGGGGGTGCGGGGTGCGGGGTAGGGAGCTCGAAGACTTTGTGTGGTCGATGATTGGAAGCAGAAAACGTTGAGGGGTGATGGTGTGCAGATAGGATTGTGCGCTGGTGAGTATCTTCTGCAATGCGGTGCGAAGGAGATAACTGGGATGTGAAGGATTTATGTACTCGGTGCTCCGCAGTATGTACTGTATCCCTGGAGTTCTGGTATGACATCGTCGACCTGTAGAAGGGGGGCCTATTAGGCTACTGTATCCCATCGGGGAGACTTCGGCTAAGGTGTGGTAACGAGGAAAGCAATTTTTATGGCTGAGATGATGGATCTTGCCATTGGTTCGATTTGATCGAATTTTTTGGCAGCAAATCGAGAACCAAAAACTCTGGAACTCTGGAACACGAGATAGAAGGATCAGAAGGGGTCCTCTAGAACATATCAAAGGGATGAGAAAAGATACGTTGGAATGAATCCATAAAAAGATGAACCAAATGAAAGCTCGGGTCACAGTAGAAGAGTTGAAGGCCACCTGATATTACCTTAATGTACAATCTTCAACGAAAAATCCACATGCTGAACACCCTGGTGGATACTGCTTGTACTTATCACATCCACGTCCGCACAAACAAATCCCTCCACGTTGTCTTCCGTTAGGCCTCCACTCACTTCGATCAAGAACCCTTTGCCCCCTTTTCCCATCCGATCCTCAGCACTCCACTTTTGTTTCAAATTTCTAGCTGCAATCTTGACGCCCTCGCCTGAGAAATTATCCAACATCACCACATCTGCCCCTGCTGCAATCGCCTCATCCGCCTCCGATTCACTCTGACACTCCACTTCCACCTTGACGGCAAAGCCACCGGCAGCTTTTGCAGCATGTACGGCAGAGGTTATGCTGCCAGAGGCCCAGATGTGGTTGTCTTTGAGCATGGTCATGGCACTGAGGTCGAACCGGTGAGGGTCACAGCCGCCGACGAGCATGCCGTATTTCTCGACGAGGCGGAAGCCGGGGGTGGTTTTGCGGGTGCCAGAGAGAGTGTTGGAGTATCCAGCGGAGCGGACCAGTGAGAGGAGGCGGGAGGATCTGTGGGGAATTAGGAGGTTAAGAGTGTTCTGGATAATGGGGTTGGCTGAGTAGCATGGGAAGACTTTGGGAAGGTGTGGTGGAAGGGGAGAAACGACGTACTTTGTTGCTATACCGGAGCATCGTGCGAGCGTGTTCAAGGCTACTCGCTCGCCTAGTAGGATCTTCCTCACAGGACCACGGACTGTAGCACATTGCTCGACTGGGTTGATAGAATGTCCCTCAAACACTTTCCATTCTACGCTAGAGTAATAGACTTAGCTTCCACAATGGAGTAGCTCGGTAGCATAAGTTTGAAAGGGAAGACGGAATCAATCACATACGTGCAGTCTAGCTGTCTGAACACTTCATCGAAAAAGGGAACACCAGCAAGCACGCCCTGCAATTCCGAAAATATTAGAGTTTATTCAATGTAGGGCTCAGGACTTTTCTGGGATGTCTTCATTTGCTTGTTACAAGCCTGAATCTCATGCAAACTCATGTATAAAGAACCGCTTTTAGAAGTATATATTTATGGAAAAGGGGCAAGAATATAGAGATATAATCAGGAAGGTTATTGAGGAGATTAGAAGTGCAAACTACCTACAGCACTCTTCCCTAACAATCTAGCCTCTGCCATCTCTTCTCCAACAACGAATCCGCCATAATCGAAACTAGGGCAGTCTTCTTCCAACCATTCAGATACCATGCGTTTGTAGCTCTGTGGTAGCAGATGAGGAATCTGGCCGTGGTTGAAGGCCATGACTATTTAGACGCTCTCCCGGACGATGCCTTTCTGAATTGTCTCGGTCACGGCCCACTCGAATCGACGGAACTATCACAGTGTATACCTATTAAAACATTATGAGACAGTGTAGAGAATGAAAACCGCGGAATACGCTGGCATTCGCCAGCCCCCTGCAGCATTGCGTACTTGCACTAAACCATAATAGGTAAGATGCCGGCTCACATGTCTGCCTTCTTAGAGGCTAGAGCCTTAAGACTGTTAAATTTCAGACCTCGTGGCATTGTCACGGAGCCCTAGGTAAAGTAGGTGACTCAACTCAAGCTGTATGAGTAGGCAGAGATAGAACTCATGCCACAAACCTAGCTCGGCACACACAAGACACCCTGTCCTGTCATTATGGCCTTGTAGCTCTCCAAACACAATGCAGTAATTTGTAGGATGATGTCCGTTTAGGAGACGGCCTTCCATAGCCGACAAACTGATGAGACAGACAGTATGGATATGCGGTTTCCCCTGCGAGGGACTGGGTCAGTAGAAATGCGCCTGGTGAACAGGACTAGTGGGTGGCCAGTGTCGTTCTTCCCGGGTTTAACTTGCAGTGAAAGGAGTGGGTTTTGAAGGCTTGAGGATACCTGTGATCCTTTTAGCTTCGAACAGGGACTCTTTTGGCGTAGGAGAGAGAATAGAGGGAGGACATACGAGCTTTTGAGCTTCAAGGCGACGCCACGGCCTCAGAAGCCTATGGCGTTGCGCGCATCTGGAGGAGGGGAGGGAAGGTTAGGCGTTTTGGAGGTGGTGGGCGAGAGAGGTCTGGCAACCTTGAAGGGAGGCGAGGAGGTGGTTAGGAGGCGAACAGATGAGGATCCAGTCAAGGGCACGGAGAACACAGTTTTGACCCTCATCATGGGGGCAAACAATCAATCACCATCTGAAGTATGTTGAGTGAGGAAGTTGACGCAGCAGACCTCATGATGGTCGTGCAATGGATCAGGGGTTTGCAGAGGTTTTTTCGTGGTGATGGTCACAGCCTTAAAACAGTGAGAGACGCGCAGAGGACGCGATTGCCGAGGTGCCGAGGCTAGTGTTTTCTGACCCCTCTACGCGTGCTCGTACCTTAGCGAGCTAACTCCATCCTCTGGGGACCGATGAATAGGTTGGTGTTCGGTTCTTCTCCGGTCATGTTGCTTTTGCCAAACCAATCAAACACTCGATTATGTAACGGTAGAAAGGTGAGCTCTTCTATGAGATACCCAAGGCATTTCTGGTGAGCTATGCTGATCAACCACCAAATAGTCTAAACAGACAAGACTGACTGATCCCCAGCTAAGGTAAACAACCAATCCTTTAAGAATAGCAGATATCATACACCGCAGGGTATCTTCGTCCCCCATTTCCCAGACCGACCGTATCCAGTGCCCCCTACCCCTAACCGGTCGTGCATCCAGAACGCCTCTTTATGCATCATATCCAATCGCGAATCTTATACCTCCAAGAATCTAACCTTCCTAGCATCTTCAGCACCCATACCACCAACCGCAGCTGCTAGACTCTCGGCACCAGCCTCCTTCCTTCTCCTCCTGTCGCTTCTTTTCTGCCTTGCTTCTTTCGCTTCACGATTCTTCCAATCTGCAACTTGTCGCTTTCGGCGCTCCGCCCGAGCATTGGCTATTGCAGGAGTAGGGACAAAGCCAACACCGTTAATTCCATAGCCGTCGTCTGTGGGGTCCGTAGGATTATGGCCTGTAATCTCTGTATCCGTCCACCAGAGAGTTGAGGACGAGGGGATGGGTAATTTGTTGTTGGTTCGTGATGGAGGAGGGCACGGTGATGATGGTGAGGCTGGCTGCAATCGTGGCGTTTCCGGAATCTCGAGAGGTAGATTCTGAAGCTTTGTATCTTTCTTGTCGAACGGGGCTGTTGCTGCGAAAGGCGTATTGTTGGGGTTTTGGCTGTAGACAAGGCTATGGTCTTCCGATTCCTCGTCCGCGTCGTTATTATTACTCGATACCATGTCTTCTCCGAATGCCCTGCCAAAGTCTAACTTGATCGGCTGGTGCTGTTTGCCTAGGTCGAGATTCTGTAAGTGCCCGGCGACCGCTGTCCGAGGGCTTCCTTCACTAGCGAAGTCGTTTTCAAAAGTCGATTGGTCAAGCAGATTTGTGGTTCTTATGCGCACAACAGACGAGGAGGTGTCGATTGAAGATAGAGATCTTTTGCGTTTGGGTGAGACGTATGTGCTATCTGGCGGGGTGGAGGTTTGCATTATGATCGTTTGCTGGATACCTTATAGAGCCGGTGACAATATGGACACTTTCAAGCTGGGACTGCGTAGGTATCTGAGGTGCTTATGTCTGTCTTTGAGTAAGGCATTTCGCTGCATCCTTTGGGGTGAGCTATACAGTCTTCCATGACTGCGGTGAATCAATAGAGGATTATGCGGGGTCATTGGTGGGATTCCAGACTGGGTCCAAATCGGATTGAAGATGTTCCGCACCGACAAGGCGAAGACGTGCATAGTCAGGCACGCCAGGTCGACTATGAGACTAGACGACGGTTTTTATACAACAACGAAAAGCCAAGATCATACAAGATATCTCAAGAAAACATGAAGCTCATGAGTGCCTGAGCCAATCTCTGTAGCGATATATTGTTATGCCATGACTTCCTGCACCCCCTGTGCGCTTCTTCCATATCAATCTCATATGAGTATAAGTAGTGTCTTCGCAACCACAGAGCCACCTAAAACGCTGCTGCAATAGCTACTTTGAACACGGGTCTCATGCGAGAGGGGCACTTGAAAACTATTGCGCTTTGCTATCGTCGTTTTCTGTTGGATTGAGGAGATGGAATCAGGAGATGGGGTGTGGGTCGATGTGAGGGAAAGGCGGGGGGAAGACGGGGTAGGGAGGGAAAAGAGAGTGAGAATATCCAGCCAGAAAGTAGCCAGAGAAACTACAATTATTGTCTCTCCAGAGTGGTATCATTCAGGTACCCATCAATCTTCCCTTCGCCCCTCATCCTTCCCCTTGCTAAGATCTTGAAACCCTTAAGAGAAGATGGGTAAAAGGGAGGGACAGCTGACTGGTGAATGGAAATTGGAAGAAAAAGAGAATGAGTTGATTAGAAGTCGGAAATCTTTCTGCAAAGTGGTATCATTCGCCATAAAACTAGCACACGCTATTGTTAGCCATCAATCTTTCTTCCCCCCTCCGCCCCTCTCCTAATTTTCGACGAACCTAGTCCTCACCCCCTTCCCCATCCCCTCCTCAGAAACCCCTACGGCTTCGGGATGTGCACACTCCGACTAACCATCGCACATCCCCACCCCACAAACACCCCGACCACCGGATGCATCTCCACCCCAGCCACCTCCCACAGCCCCCCAATGACCCCTCTCTCACCCGCAACCGTAAACCCCATACCCACGCACGTCGCCATCGCGGCCACGATGCTCAAGCTCGAGGGAATGGGTAAGCCCTCAAAGTATTTGGATTTGCCGGTTGCGTCTTTGGGCAGGGAGGAGACGGTGACATTGAAGCGGGCGAGGCGGGTGAGGCCGCAGAGGACGAAGAAGGAGAGGAGGAGGGTATCGAGGGGGGTTCGGAGGCCGAGGGCGAAGGCGCAGGAGGCGGGGGCGACGCCGAAGGAGATCTAGCACATCCTCTAATTAGATCCACCTGGGCACGAAAAGGTTGCTGCTACTGTAGACTGACGATAGCGCCTTAGGTGCATAAGCCGCCAGTCTGCCACGGACAGTGTCCAGTAACGAGTGTCTGGAACACCGAAAGTGAGAAATCCCACATACCAAATCCGCCAAAGAATCCAGCTCCTGGCCCATCAAACTGCTCTTCCCCCTCCACCTTGCCACCTTGCCGTCCATAAAGTCAAAAAACAAGCCAAACGGCATAAACGCCAGTGCCGCCCATATATTCCCTAGGTCCTTGGGCGAACCCAAACAATACCGCATCGAGCAGAGGATGGACATGAAACCGCAGAACCCTGCGGGGAAGGGTTAGATCATACGTCTGCCTGGGGGAAAGCTCGGGGAACAAGGCGAACCGTTGAGCTCGGTTATAAGGTCCGCGAGGTGGAGAGCCCTAGGTGGAGAAAGAGCTTTGGTTAGAAGGGTGGGTGGAGGGTGGGGATGGGGGCATGAGCGGCTACTTGATCATGGAGAAGTGTCCGCTGTTGGACTCAAGCAGTTTCTTCTGCTTATCCTGGCCTAGATATATCGTTAGCACCTATTTACCGAGCATAAACCAGCGAAGGCGCAGGAAGGGTAACAACTTACCTTGAGTCGAGTTATTGGACCGGGGGCTGGCGCCGCCATTTGCGGCTTTGGATCGAAGGGACATGAGCAGGTCGTGCAGGTCGTGTGCTTGATCTTCAGATATATTGCGAGTCTAAACGATGGGGAGGTTAAACCAAAAAGAGAGTTGGGTGGATAGAAAGTGCTTTTGTTTTTAGGGATGTGGAAGGAGCTTTCCAAGTTTCACAGCCAAAACGTCATTGGCCAGGCCTTTGCACAACGGTACCATATGGAGGATTGTTTATACAGCGATTATCTATAGTTCACACATACGATGTTTCACATAGGAACGCACAATCTGAAACCACCTACTTGATGAAGATTCGAGTCGATATAGATACTTGCTGGGAAGGCAATGCATGGGCTTTCTACTCACAAGTGACGGCAATTTCGCGATTAGAAGAAATAGCACAAACCCGCAACATGCTCCATTTCTTTGTAGACGGATTTTGAGCACTGGCGCATAAGCTTTTCGAAGAGAACCATCAGGATTACACTGGCTCAAACAAGACAGGGTATATCGAACATCTCTATCAAAACACATCTGAACGCCAAGGGGACTGACTAGTGTACACGCATAAGCGGAGCTAATGAAGGAACGTAGTATGTAAGAGTCGTGCTATTTCAGATTTCAGAGTCCACTTCCCTTTGGACTTGATATCTCGTCACACGTCACCAATACGCCAGGGCCAGGACAACAGATACAGTAGAGAATGGGAAACTTTGGGAGGAAACCCAGCATGCTTTGCTTTAAGAGGCGCTAAAGAGCAGACAAAACGTATTTCGTAACCGATTCGTGCTTCGACACGGTTACGTGCCATCAGGGTTTGTTACCTAAATTACTGTCAATCCTGGTTTACGGCGTAGCGTAATACACATTAATGAGCTTACCTTGAGAATCCTCCTCGAGTAGTCTTGATTGTCTGCAATGCTTCCGTCACTCTGTCTTCTCTGCAGCATGACAGACGGCTCCAGACGAGAGTCCGACATTGAAGAACGATTAGTGGGTTTGCCACCTACAGTATAAGTGCTCGCTTGGTTTCGACGATACTCCTCCTCCACGGCTCTTCTCTTGCGGTTCCGCAAAAAGAAGAATATGCCCCCAGCAATGGCGCAGATGGCGATGATCCCAACGACGACACCAGCAGCAATGGCGGCCGTGTTAGACTTTGGCTTTGAGGTAGCCGATACTGAAGGTGAAGTTGTTGATTGGGCGGATGGTTGGCCTGGTGCGGTAACGACTACCGTACTTGCTTTCGTGATCGTAGATGGAGGTCCATTACTGGTTGGGCTGGGGGTCGTCGAAGCTGGCATAGGCGAAATTGAGGACATAGTGGTTGAGCTTGGACTCAAACTTGAGCTTGAGCTTGAGCTTGAGCTTGAACTTGAACTTGCGCTAGTACTCCCACTTCCACTTCCCTGCGCATTCCCAACAGAATGGTCTGTCCCTGTCAAGTACACTGACCAAGCGTTTGCTCCACCGCCTAAGACCCTAGTCAGTAAAGAGGTTGTCAAGGAAGGCACTGATACTAAAAGCTTACAGGAGTCCTGGCCATAACCTTGGCATTTCGAGTTACACTGAGAATCCGGAACCTTGCTTGAGGGGTCCAGAAGCGAGTCACCACACCAACAATTTGATCCTTTCGTGGTTCCCATAACCGCCTTGTTCAGTCCGACACATATTTTTTGGCAAAATCCAATTGACTGGAATGTGTACGAGCCTTGATCGGCCAACGGACTTGATGAGTTGAAGCAGCCTTCGTATGGTGGATCTGCAGCTAGGACTGGAGCGAGAGCACATAGAAGGGAGAAGACCGACGCAAGGGCCTTTGAGTGTGTTGGTTTCATGATGAGGCGGGGATATGTATGGGGCCGGCCAATATAGTCGGTCACTATGTTATGAAAGAAGTATTATTATCTAATTGAACGGTCGGTCAGTAATTTGATTTCAAAAGACCCATAAAAGGAAATCACGAAGCTTGAGCGAGGTAAATGGTGTGTTCTGTTCTGGGGGGTGGTGTACCTTAGTATTATCGAAGTGTTGGGTGAAGGTTTTCAGGGTCGGAGACCACAGAGTGAAGAATTCTTTGTTTGCCTGGCACAGGCGCTTGTCTTTGTCCACGCTCAAGGCTTCGACAATCAGTGAAGACGTCGTCCCTCGTGTATTGTAGTGTAGTAGTATCCTATGCGAAAAGGCGAGTTAAAAAAGGTATTGGCTAACGGTTGACTTTCTAAGTCCCTAGTAATGGCTTGCTGTCCAACGCGTTATCCAGAAAATGCGAACTGCCGGCAGCTCCCTTGTCCTTCGATGTGTGTTACTACTTCGTACGGATGGAGAGCAGGTATATGGATGAGTCGGTCGCGGTCATTGACTGTAGGTTGCTTGAAGCGGAATGTGTGTGATGTTTCGGATTATCGGTTTTGTAAACCCCTTAAGCAACACCAGTGTGTACTCGTAACGACAGTAGCTTTTTCTCAGGCAGAAAGGTAACGAGTGAGTCGAAAGAACGGCTTTCAGCTGCTGTCGCTGAACGATGACATGGAACGAAGAGAATTGGGATGGAGATTCGTCTCCTCACACCATGATGTGGGTTTTTCTTTTTGATTCGGTGAGGGAAGAGGAGACGGAGAGGAGCGGGAAAAGAGCTAAGGCTAGCGGCTGCAGCACGAGATTACGAGGACGAAGCGGTACAGAGTCCCCCCAATGCGGCTTAGTCTGGGCCGCCTTGACGGTTAGGCCCTTTGTGTCACCCAATATCATCATTTATATATAAGTCAGCGTAGCTTGACTCGTAACCTACTTCAAGTACTTGACAATCCAAAGGTTACTGTTCAGTTACTTATCAGAGATCCCATCAATTATTGTCTGGATGCTACAATAACATATACATCTTATGTGCAGTCATTGATTCCTCACTCTTTTGCAGCATCCAGATCATTTGTTCACCACGGCGATACCATCCAAACGGAGCCGCACCGTTTTGGTCCTCGTCTCCGCTACAGCCTACAAGCCCTTCAAGCAAAGCTTCAAACGTTTTGTGTCATCGCCACCTGAACTCATATCCTCCGATGATTGACGTACAACTCATGCCCTCGAACTCTTGTCAGCTCTTGTCGCTCTGTTTCCTAAGAAGCCTTGTTGTATCGGATAGATGGATACTGTGAGCAGTTCAATCTCAAAGTGTACTCGTACAATTCGAAGCGAGACTGGCCGGGGAAAAGATAGTGTTTCACATGTTTTGCAGACCAACATTTGACAAGAAAGGAGCAGTAAACTTATTGATATGTGGCTCCCGCAGTCCCGTATCTACTCTGTCGAACCCAATTAAAGTAAGGTAAGGTAGTCAACCATATTGATCCCTCTCGGGCCTCGGCCTCCTCGTTTGCTTATCAGGGATGTTGTGGCCAACAGAACACCCCAACTAATTGATGTTGGGAAGCTTGGATTTATCTGTTATCCCAAGTGGTAACTTGGGATTCTGAACAACGGATGTGTAGAGACAATTACAGGTTTTCCGATAGATGCTTACTACAACAATCTTTATTGAAATCAATCCGATACAACCCTGATGAAAAGAACCTGCAAGGTACACGTGCTTTGCGATATTACACCAGCGATCAATTATAATATCGAGGCTCATCGAAGACATGATACCTGTGATCCCGCACGCCCTCGCCTCGGAACATGGCAGGGAAGCGTAGACCTTGAGGGACCTGCTCTTCGTTGATCCGCTCATCACTGCCTTCTGGCTGACCGACCACGAATTTGCCGACCTATGGCCGTCTTGGTTAGCATCCGAAGCTGTCTTGGAAAGGCAATTGGGACTTACCTGGAATTCCGTGTCTGTGATAGTGGACCTACTCACGCGCGCATAACCCGATCTTTTTATACCCTTGAACAAGATGTATTCACACCATCTATCCCAATCACTTGAATCAATGTCCTTCATTCCACTTTTCTCACTCACGTATGTGAGATAATTGCCTTCAAGGGGCTTCGTCACCAAGTAACTCAGTAAGATCAACGGCCTCGGTGAATCTCCCATCAACTTAGCCAAGTATTCCGACTGTTGTCTTCTGTCCTCGACGTCTTCGTCTTGGCCACTATGATACACGATAACGTCGATGAATTCTCCATAGCAATCGAGTGTTGCATGGATTGCTGGAGCTATTTCGCCGACGGGTGATGGAAGTAGGTGATGCGTCGAATTAACAATAGGAAATTTTGACAGAAGAGCGGCACCCCACGTATGTTTATTGGGACCTGGACCGACATCCACATACATGCCAAGGTCTTCGGCGATAAATTGTGTGGTATCCCGGTTCCCCATGATTATTCGTTGGAGATCCGTTTCCAGAAACCCGACGACATCGACTTCAAGTTCCTTGACCAGATCGCGAACCCGCCGCTCGGATGACCACATATCATTGTCGATTGAGAAATGGATGGTCCAGATCCCAGCTGTAATCACCTTTTCGTCCTTGTGATGTGGCACGTAATCATTTGTAGGGAAGCGGAGATAAGATATGGACACCGCAAGCAGCTCGAGAAATATAAGAATGTAAACATAGTAGGACATCGTTTTGTTCGGGCCATGTTTGCCAGATCTGCTTCGTAACTTCGCAGCGTTTTCTCGTTTTGGCAGGTTCCACACACCAGTCCCAATAAGTAGTACGATAGCCATCATAACCCAGTCAGTATGCTCACGGAAGAAAGGTCCTCCAGGTACGAAGGCATAGGCAACCACCCATACGTGAGCAAGGACCAGAAGATTGTAAAACAGAAATCCCAGACCAAAGGCAGTGGGGCCATGAGGCGCGGCAGAAATGATAAGGGCCGGAGCTGAAGCCATCAAATTACTAGCCAGCAGTAGAGCACCAAGGTAGCCCGTCCAATCCTCATAGCTTGTAAGCAGGAAAGCTCCGATTCCAATCAAGGTAACAGTTGCCCAGTTCGAAAATCTGTCTTGGAGAATGATGCCTATTCCCAAGCCAAAGCCCATTGCCGCCAGTGTAAGCACGCCGTTGGCTGCGATTGGACCTTTGATCGGAAAGCCTGACCACACCCAAATTATCATGGTACTGGAGTCTGAGAGAAGCGAATGCATCCCAAATAACAAACCACCCAAGCCGAGACCAGCTAATACGGGAGAACCCTTGGGTCCGCCGGCTGAAGCGAGACCACCATAGTTATCAGTGACGCGTCTAGTCGACCTGAGAACAGCAGCTACGGCTAGAGCCAAGCCTAGCTTATTCCAACCCCCGTTTTCCGCGTGCATAATGGGCCAAACAGGATTGTTGGTCCAACAAGCAAACTTAGCGACGCTTGAGGCAATCAAACCAATACAGAAGGCCATAACTCTAGACTCAAGCCGAGCTGGCTGCGCTCGCTCCGCAAAGAACGTGGCCGACCAGGCAAGACAAGTCATAGAAACACCAAATGTCACAGAGAAAAATCGAAAGGTCGGGTCTCGAATAAGGTAGGCCGCCAAGCCGGTCAATGAAGCAAGATGTATAATGCGGAGATTCTTGATAACGACCGACCGTAGTGGTCTTATACTTAGCAAGAATGGCGTGACGGTACACATAACCATGCCCTCGTAGCCAGAGAGGCCCATAGACCACAATGGGAAATCTACAGTACTTAGCAGGGTCGAAAGTGCAGTTGGAGGCGGGCATCTTACACCAGATAGTGACACCAAGCGAAGTCAGCAACGACCAAAAAATATACTATACTCATGATTAGAGTGTTTGACTTGTAAGAACTGTAGGGATCATTCAAAGCTTACACCATTGTACACATCGGCACATGCGTCAAGAGCTTCAGCCCATGACAATCCTGAACCAAATACTTTGCCGATGGGCTTGTCCTTGCTAGAGACGGATGAGTTCCGAGATTGTGTCAGGACAACAGGAAATACGTACTCCTTCTCAAGCAGAGTATCAGCTATTTGCTGGTTGTTCCTATCCGTAGAGGCTGATCAGCTGTTACCCAGCGAGGAAATGCCTTAACATCGTACATTTATTTACTTCGGAAGCCAGTACACATACCCTCTGCTGGACCCTTTGACATCTCTAATCACAAGCTCGAAACCCTCGAAGTCCAGTGCCGTAACAGCATCAAAACCAACGTCGAAAAGAACGAGTGCCCATTCAAAGAAAGAATAGATCGTGTAGGCTATAACGGATCAGCCGCGAACCACGATCCTTTCATAGTGGAGATGCTCACCACCAGCAATTTTGTGGACCTTGTGCTGAATGAAGAAGTAAATTAAAGGTACCAAAGTACCAAAGAAGCAGCTTGCAAGTATCTTCCTATATTTCACAGCTCTTGGAACGTTTGGGCTGAGTGCCAAGCAGCCCAAAGTCCATGGCACTGTAGCCACCAGATACGAGATCATGAAGATATCGTGCCAGCCATGGTCATCCGTCGAAGTGACATAGGTCCAACCGCCACAGGTCAATGTCCGGAACACTCCTACGCCGGCTATAAACTTGGGCAAGACCGAGTTCGGTCGTGCCGTGAGGATGTACCAAAGAAATACAAGGGCGAATCGAGGGCCTGGGTCGACGTATTAATTATCAGCCTTTTGTAGAGATATAGACGTGTACTCGCCTGACGTGATTGCTATGAAGAATTGGAAAACGGAGCGCTCCGGGTATCGGTCACCAATAGTGGAGGAAACCGAAGGGAACCACTCATCAGGGTAACCCTTGGGAGCACCATTAGCATCTGTCTCTCAGACCGGGCTGAATGAGAACCCACGTAGTATTCATTCTCCACGATCTTGTGATAGTGAAGGTATAAGCCAGAGAACAATGCCCCCAGAAATGCGGCATATGCCGCGATTGTATGAGTCCAGGAAATCCATGTGCCGGAGATTGCTACCACGACCTCGCCGTCCTTGTGTCTTGGAGCCATGCTGTAACAATTTAGCACAATTGGAAGAAAATACCAAACTGCACCCGAGAAAGATATTGAAATAAGAATTATAACGAGCGTGATGATCTTTGCCGGAGCTGTTTAAGGGAACTTTCAGGGCATCCATTAGATACCTTGCCTCAGGACCTCAGACGTGTGGGGCTAAGCCCCTATCGGATTAGCGCTTTGCTTACTACCGAAGCTGTGATTCCACTGATGACTGAGCTCGCGAAGTAAGCGTAGCTAACCCGAAGGGGCTTAGCCGTGCACATCTGAGGTCCTGAGGCAAGGTACGGACCATACCAGAAATTTACTATCGACGAAGCGATACTATAAGGTAACCCGCTCGGTCTGCTACAGCGTGGACAAGGAAAGAATTTATATGGCAGGCGCAAGTGATAAAGCCCGTTTCTATTTGGAACAGGCTGTTCCAGAGCTACAGGACCTTCTGCGTAAGAAGATATTTTCAGAAGTACGTTCTTCCAGGCCCCGCGCTCTTGTCTGATCTAATTCTCCGGACAGAAAGAAATCACTTCAATTGCGAAGAAAAGGTCGGACTTTGAGCATAAGCTCAATGCCCGAGGCTCACAGCCCACCGACTACGCTCGCTATGCGGAGTATGAAATAAACCTCGAGTTTCTGCGACGGAAGCGGGTACATCGAATGGGCGTCAAAACCAACAGCCATGCGGGGCAGCGGCGAATATTCTTCGTTCTTGATCGTGCAATTAGGAAATTTCATGGGGATCTTGGACTTTGGATGCAATATCTTGGGTTTGCGAGACAGCAAAGGGCCAGCAAGAAGGTGTCCCAGATTCTGACGAGTGTACTTCGACTACATCCTACGAGGCCTGAATTATGGATTTATGCAGCGAGTTATGCCATGGACGAGCGAGGGGATCTGACTGAGGCTAGAAGCTACATGCAGAGAGGTCTCAGATTTTGCAAACATTCGAAGAACCTGTGGATCGAATATGCGAAACTGGAGATGATCTATATGGCTAAAATAGCAGGCCGGCGGCAGATACTGGGTCTCGATGAAGAATTCTCAGGCATAAAATCTACGCCGAAAATTGATTTCATGCATGCAAATATTGTACCCCTCCCTGCATTGACTGCCACAGACATGGATCCCACTCAGCGACCCCAGGATGTTGTTGATCAGGACGCATTGCAGAAGCTTAGCGCAACCCCAGCCCTATCAGGCGCTATACCAATAGCAATTTTCGACGCAGCAATAAAGCAATTCGAGGGAGATGCTAGTATTGGCGAAGAGATTTTCGATATGTTTGCTGAGTTCCAAGGCATACCTTGCGTGCACAAGGTACGGCACCATATAGTCGATGTCCTACTTGCCAAAGCACCATTAGATCCTATCGCTCTGACCTGCTTCATCCGCGAACCGGTGATCGGCATTGAGGTGTTGTCAGTTGCTTTTCCTGGGGCGTTGAGCACTGCCTTGGATCGTCTAAGAACAACTTTGCAAGAAACTCTACCCTTCTCTGGTTCGTCAATAACAACCCGATCTCGGATTGTCTTGAGTAGTCGCATCGTGGACTGGATCCTACCCTTTCTTGACGTACAAGATCTGGATCAAGACATCCGGAAAGTTCTGATGGCCACGCTGAAGAAGCTGTTAGGCCAATACGGAGCCTCTCTCCACCAGATCCCTGAAAGCAACGATAACGAGATTGCGAAGCTCGCTTCCAAGCTTCTCGAGAAGGGCCTCAAGGATCTCGCAAAGCCATTACTGACATTTGGCTTGCAACCGTCACCCAGCGGTCCGCGTCCACTGAGTCTCCAAAAGTGAGACATCTAATAAAACCAGTAGCCTCAGTACGATGAAGGGCAACTACTTTTTCGGGCAGCTTTTTTACTGCTGTGGCTCTTCTTGAGCCTCAGCCGAGCCTCATTTCCCGCTTTTTGCCTACAAGTAGAATTAATGAGGTGTCTTGCAATAGAAACCCGCCAAAGCCAAAAGGTCAGCGTACAAATTCTTCGCCTTTTGTACCTGTTCAGGTGAAGGCTCTCCTCTAACACTCTTCTTGCCAGCAGCTGTTATGAGGTCTCGTAATTTCCTGAAGGCTTCTTCCACATTATCACCCTGCTTCCGACTGCCATCAGCTTGGATGACTAGAGCATTTGATCTTTCAGCATGAAATCGTGATTCTTTGATTTGCTGATGGAGTATATTGGGGACCAGGGGGAGTAGATCCTTCATAGGGAGGCGAACTGTAGCTTTTGAGTTCACCCTTTCGAGCATGAGCGCAATCCAGACATACATAGAGCCTACGAAGTGGTTCGAGTCTTACTTATTCACGTTCTGTCCCCCAGGTCCAGATGACCGACTAAACGTGATACCACATAGCTTACGTGGTATCGTATGAATACTAAACTTGCTTAACCATGTTCTTGCAGCTGCGTGTTCTTCTTCGGAGGCCCCGTCTGGTACACGAGCCTGAGAGGACAAGCTCTTAAATTGCTGCGCGAATTTGTATCTAGTTCTTGTCAAAGGATGAAAACTTCTCGTAAAACCTCTTATCATATCTAGGGAGTTCTCGATAACTGCAGTCGAATTAGAGATCACAATTAAACACTGGCTGGAGTTTGGACGTTCGTTTGCACGTGATCTAAAACAGTACCTAAGGTAAGGTACCTACCTACCTAGGTAAGATACCTCGTCCAAGAAAGGCTTAGCTCCATTCTATCTACAATAGCTCCATAACATTTTCATCACTCTCAACCCACCATTCATCCACAACTACAACACTCAAAGATCCCTGGTGCTAGACATCAGCACCATGCCCAGTGAAAGCTGTTAACCCGAATACTTATTGAACTCTCAACATGCAACTGCAAACCATGCTCACTGTTTGCCCAAACGACTTCTGACCTTCATATCTCCTTACACTTGCTGTAATCACCCTTTCAGCCATAATACTACCTGGTACTATGACTTCTAGTCCTCCATACCACCCTGAGGCAACACACTTTAATGGCAAGACGTTAAGCCCAGCAAGCCCTGTCCCACTTCACATTCCTGAGCCTTCAAATATTCCTGTCCTTCAAAATCAAATTGATCCGATCTTTAACCTTATGTCTACGCATGTGGGGCAGCCTTCGGCTTCCAGGAATGAGATGACAGAGTATAGCACTGCCCACGATCAAGCTCCGAGCGCAACCTTCCCTGCTACAAGCTGGATCGAAGCTGATAACAAATTGGGCAACGATGCTGATATGCGAGACGACCGTGAGTCCGAGGACGGAGGAAACAATGATTACGAGATGATGGATGAGGATAATTACGAGGATTTAGAGGAGAAGCGCGGTTCTAATACCTTGCACAATCATTCGTCATCCTCTGCCGTCCATCCATCCACGTCTGTCGCTGCCAATGAGATTCCTCCTGCACATTCGCAGACTCAATCTGCGCCATCAACTTCTGACTACAGTCAGAAGGTCCCTGAAGATTTTCTCCAGTACATAACTCCCCATCAGCCTTCCCAAGATGCTCCTGAACCCCGGAGCCCAAGTACGACAACGCTTGAAAATACGGAAAAGAGGGATTTCTACATGCAGGAAAGCGACATGGATGTAATAAATGGGGATGTGAATTACGACGCTCTGTTGGATAATTTATCTCCCTCTACTGCAACTGCTCCCCCAGCAGAATCTATTATTCCCATCACAACAGCTGCTCTAACAGATGCATCCAATGCGGCCAAGCCGAGTAGCGTCGAAACCCCCATCGCAGCAATCCCCCTTCCTGCTGGACTCCCTCCTCGCCCACCGCCACAAGAAAAACCTGCAATCCATCCCAATTACACCCCTGGAGAAGACATTCGTTCTTATCATTATCCACAGACTCAAAGCTCTACCGCCCATAAACCATACACTTCCCAGTCAAGTAATTCATACCGACCTGCTCAAAACATTCCCCATCCCGCTTCAGGTGCCGCTGTTGGTGCCAACGGTCTACCTCCGCCACCCCTTGCGACTTTCCAACAATCCTCATCCAAGGACATTCAATTACAGCGTAGCCCTCTTACCCCCCAAAATCGGAATCGAGATGGGCACGGGAAGCAAGGTGAGAATCTTGCTTTGGCAGCCGATCGAGAGGAGGATGAAGTACCATGGACACCAGAGGTTGAGAAGAGGTACGCGGAATTTCTGGTCGACGAGGCGGTATACGTGACCGAGGGATTGTGGGATAGATTCCCGCCAGGCTCTAGGCTTTTTGTTGGTAAGTCCGCCCTCGTCGATGCTTCATTCTTTGGTGTCAACGCTGAAACGAAATGTAGGGAATCTATTCTCTGAAAAAGCGACCAAGCGTGATCTTTTCTATGTTTTCCATAGGTACGGCAGACTTGCCCAGATTTCGATCAAGAATGCCTATGGCTTTATCCAGTACCTTGACTCACATTCCTGCCAACGCGCACTTCAATCTGAGCAAGGAATGGCTATTAGGGGCCGAAAGATGCGTAAGACCATCGTAACGGAAGGACCGTTGCAAAAAGCTGACAGCTGCGCAGATCTAGAAATATCTAAGCCACAGAAGAATGCTCGCAATGCCAGCGCAACAGCTGCTGGTGATAGCCTACGAGCAGGACACGGTCGAAGATCTCGCTCCCCAGACTATGGTCGGGGACACCAACCACGCGGAGGCGGACAACGGGCCGATCGAATTGATAGAGGTGTTGTCCCCGGCAACTTCAGGGACGACGTTAGGCATCGAGACGCCTACCGCCCAGTCCGATCTCCTTCGCCCAGAGGCTTCCGTGGCCGAGATGAATACCGTGGAGGCCGAGACAGAAGTCCCGATCGCTACTTTCCGGGCCGCCGAAGTCGGTCAAGGTCACCTTACGGTAGGAATGGGCGATACAGAAGCCGTAGCCCTATGGGTCGGGAGGAAGATAATGATGCATACCTACCAATACCGCGGCGAGATGCTAGGGACGTGCCAGAGGTCCAAATGATCCTTGTCGATGAAGTGGATAGGTCTGGCAGCACAATTATTCTTGCTATGGCCTTCAGCTAATTAATATGCAGAACTTTTGTCGCTTACATAGAGAAGTCATTTCGTGACCGTGGCCTTCGTTGTGGTATCCTCCAATTGCCTCGTGGGGTGCCACTCGACGCTGTGGTCAAGAGACAAATACTTGAAGGGGTGCAGGCCGTTGTGAAGATATTCCGTCAATCTCAAGTTACGGGCAAGATACCTCTTCAAGTCTTCGATCGTAGGGGGGGAATAGACAATGTCCTCTTCGAAGAGTATGACCAGCTCGATGCGAATATAGCCGCAGAACTTGTCTTCAGAGCAAAGTCCACGCATTTCGCACCAGGCCCTCCACGGTATCCTCAAGCTCCTACATATGGTGCTGCTCAGTACGCTCAACCCGCCCTTCAACAGATACCGCCACAGCAGGCACAACCTGCCGGCGGTCCTCCAAACCTCGCAAATCTCATTACCTCCATGGACGGCCCTGCCCTTCAGAAACTCCTCTCTACAATGCAGCAGAACCCCCAGACCCCACATACCCCACAATCATCCCAACCCCCTCTAACCCCAGATCTCGCTTCTCTCCTCGGTAACGTTGGGCGCCAAGAGCTACCGCCCCAGCAGCAGGGCTATCCGTATCCTCAGCAAAACCAACATCCGCAGCAGCAGCAGCAAAATGCATATGGTGCTGCTGCGCCTCCTAACCAAGCTTTTGCACAAAATCCGGCTTTCGCTTCAATACTCGCTAATGCTGGGAACAGACAGGCTCAGCAGCAGGGTCTGGGACAGCATACACAGGCTGGGCAGCAGCAGAATGTGCAGAATATCATGGAACAGTTGGCGAAATGGAAGCAGTGAATCCGGCCGAAATTTGAGATGATAGAGATGCATATGTTGGCTTCTTATGCTCACGCTTTGATCAGAATTAGGATAGTGGCTACTGCTTGCATTTGCTGGCGATTGAGATCTTAGGTGACGGTCCGTAAAAGCAGATCTATGCTGCAAGCTTCTAGACTGTGGAGGATGAGCAAAAATTTGGCTTGTAGCTGGAGGTTTGCACTATTGCAACCTTCCCTATTTACATAGCCAATACAAGCTCTCGAAAAGTCATCTGTAAGTGCTATCCATGACCAGGATCATGTGAATTGAATTGGAAACTCTTTGAGCTTCTCTAGATATTCTACAGCTAGAGTACACCGTTATACAGATATGGATGAGGTGAATCTAGCTTCCCTCAACCCGTCGGTTGTTTCCATGACCTGAAGATGCAGCGCTTTGCCAAACCTTACAAACCCGAATACCAACCACCAGTCTCACTTCTCATCCTTCCACACATTCGGCCTCACCAGCAACATCTCACTCAAGTTCCCTTTCTTATTTCCCACCCACCTCTCCACCGACTCCCTCACCTCCTCATCCGACCTCCCCAGAATGTCCAAACCCCTCTCCTCAGCCGCAATTCTCACCTCCTCCATCTCCAACCCTTCAACCCCTCCATCCCTCCGAATACCAAGATCATCCGCCTCGAGTTCCTCGATCCTTTTCTCTACCCTTCGGCGGATTACAGGCATGACATGGAAGCCTGTGAGATCCCACCAGGAAGGGTAGAGCCCAAGGCTTTGACCGATATGCAAGGCGGCAGCTTTTTTGGCCTCCTGGCTCATCCCAGTTGGCGCATTGGGAAGGACCTCGACGTTGCCGCTTCGGAAAGCCTGGCGCCGGCGCTCCTCCATTTTTTCTCGGGCTCCCTGCACCTGTTTCGGTACCCAGCATGTTCTTGGCACCACGCCGCTCATAAACACCACCACCAACGGTGTAAATTCCCCACAGACAAGAAACACCAGCATAAAAGGCGGGATGCGCGCGATATCTCGCTTAGTACGGCGGAGTAATTGGAATTCTGCGCGGGAGAGCAGACCGTTTTTCAGGCCTTGGGCAGGAGTTGCAGAATCGCCTTGCGCTGAGGCTAGACGGTCGTAGAGGGGTTGGGAGAGTTTCCAATTAGTGAAGACAGCCCAGAGACCGGATTTGTAGAAGCCGAGGTAGGCTCTGCCGAGGCGGAAGTAGTAGGATATGGCGGATTGGGAAGGTTCCCGGGTGGGGAGGTCGAGCGGTGGTGGAAGTGTAGATGCCGGCGGGTTGAGTTTGGGGGAGGGTGCGGAGACACGGGGTAGAGTAGGTGCGCTGGGTACGCTCGGATTAGTTGGAGAAGGTGATTTCGGTGGTACGGTTGGTGCGGAGGATTTGGGTTGCTTGTATGGTAATGGGGGAGATGTTTTCGTGGTATAGCGGTATGCAGACTGAGCGGACAGAGGAAGGTAAAGACATTGTAAGCGCGGTGGTGAATATATGCGCAACTGAGAGCGACATATTAAACCACCTGAAGTGCGCGCAAGGGGATACATTACATCGAAATGCAATTTTTGTAGTGATATCAGTCCGTCACTGCTAGATATTTTTTGGTTGACGCTTGGATCATCTTGCAGGCGGCTCGGTCCGGATTTCCAACGAAACCCAAGCACAGATTTGATACAACGACCAATTATGTACATTAGAGGGATATAGGGGCTTCAGGAGATGTCTGGAAAGCTGGAGAGGTATGCAAGCTCAGAGAAGAAACTCCTGGCTTGGTCCAGTATTCCAGGACTCCCTACTAACAGTGACTAGCAAAGATGCCGCGACAAATCCTCGAGGCATACCCGTTGCGCCATTCGTGGACAAGGTTGAGGATTATGTCTCATCAAGAGCAGAGGTGGATGGTACGATGAAGAGCTTCCAGGAGATGATATCGTATGACTAGATCCCTATTGGCTACTTCACACAAGGCTGATTTGTGGTTCCGTGAATAGGAAGTACCAATTCATGGAAGCCAATACGCAAAGGCGAGGACAAGGGCTGAAAGAGAAAATACCCGACATACAGAAGACTCTCGATACTGTTCGATTTCTCAAGACGCGGAAGGTCAGTCTTCTCCCGCAGTCTGGCATGTCAACTGTTCACTGAAGCAGCCGGTGGTTTAGCCAGATTCTGAACCTATCGAAGCTACGTTTGAACTAAATGATACCCTCTACGCGAAAGCATTGGTGCCACCCACGAACGAAGTATATCTATGGTTAGGGGCCAATGTAATGCTTTCATATCCTATTACAGAGGCAGAAACACTACTTCAATCAAAACTGGAGGCTGCTCAGCAGACATTAGCAAACTGTGAAGAGGATCTGGACTTCCTGAGAGAGCAAATAACGGTAAAGACCTGAGGTCCATGGTTCTCGTGTTGCGTTGGAACTAATAGTGGTTCCAGACACTTGAAGTTGCGACGGCGAGAGTCTACAACTGGGATGTGACTATGAAGCGGAAAGAGAAGGCCGAAAACGGTGATGATGGAGACGGAGAGAAGAAGAAGATCTTGCCAAACGGCTGATAGCGAGTGTTTTGATCCGTTCATAAGCTAGATATGCCATGGAGTTCTCATCATATTTCCTCATCTCAGTCTTACCTTACCCGTAGTTCTTGCTTTCAGGAAGCTCCAGACTTCAAGAATTTACCCGGTGAAAGCAAGGGAAGTAAGGTAGGCTCTGGTACTTTGGCGGAGCTCAGAGTAGCTGTTAGAATGAAGATGGGTTGGTTGTGATATACCTAATGGTGTTTCATCCTTCATGTGAGAAGAGAGAAGTGAGAGAAGTGAGAGAAGTGGAAAAGTTATCCCCGCATAAAATGGCATCATAGTTATCGAGATGCGAGCGGCTTAGCGTCCTCGCTTAGAAATAACCGATCGCCCGCTAGAGATCATCCCTGTCATGGCAGGAGAGCTTAAATACGGCTTGTCCGCCCTCGGCCAAAGTATTCTATTCGCGATTCCATTTCGAGAAATATCGAGCTTGCACGGGAGAGCTATAGAGAAGTCAACAAAAGCCATTGGCCGTCAGCATCAACGATAAACAACGGTTTCCAAGTGGCCTTCCATTCTGAACCGAGCACAGTAGCTTCTCAACCCTCTATCCAAGAGCGCAGCATCCTAAACCGTTCGGCGCAAGCACACGACCGACCCCACATTTCAACGCTTGCAAACCAGAATTTTGGAACCAATACCAACGTCGATGACAGAGTTCTAGCTAGCTTAAAGCAGAGCCGCAATCAATGCTGCTGCGACTTCCAAACAGCCTTCATTATCCCATTACCGTTACAGAGCTGTTGAAGCAACCAAACGACAATGTCGAGAGGTTTGCACCGCTATTCTTATACTCCTATAAGACTACGGTGACAGAAGGTGACAATTTGGGCAATGAGTATCAGGTCGAGAAGCTGTTCCCGACGAAGTTCGAGTCCAATGTCGAGGGTATACTGAAGCAATGGAAGATCAAAGCGGGCACCGTCATCGAGCATCCAGGGTAAAGTCGTTGAGCTTCTTCTATACGGCCCGTTTGAACTCTACTGACCCTACAATAGTGTAGCTATAGCGGAGATAGATGAACCATGTGCGCATGGCGTACAATTTGGCGGGATGTGTGTCAGTTGTGGCAAGGACATGACTGAGTGCGCCGTTTCCATTCTTTCTCTAATATCCATGCTAATCCGTGCTTATGCAGGTCGACCTATGTTACAGAACAAGTAGACGCTACTCGTGCGACGATCAACATGGTGCACGACAACGTATCCCTTACCGTCAGCCAAGACGAAGCCTCCAAAGTCGAAGATGAAGCCAAGAGACGATTGCTAGCCTTGAAAAAGCTATCGCTCGTGGTTGATTTGGATCAGACAATCATACATGCTACGGTAGATCCCACAGTGGCTGAGTGGCAGAAAGACGAAAGCAATCCTAACCATAGTGCTGTAAAAGACGTCCGTGCGTTTCAGCTTGTGGACGATGGACCTGGTGCAAGAGGGTGTTGGTACTACATCAAGCTTCGACCAGGATTGAAAGACTTCCTCGAGAACATTTCTAAAATCTACGAATTACACATATACACAATGGGAACAAGAGCATACGCACAAAACATTGCTAACATCATTGATCCAGACCGTAAGATATTCGGGGATCGAATATTGAGCCGCGACGAGAGTGGTAGCTTGGTGGCCAAAAACCTACAGCGACTATTCCCGGTAGATACGAAGATGGTAGTTATTATCGACGACCGCGGCGATGTCTGGAAATGGAACGATAACCTCATAAAGGTGACGCCATATGATTTCTTTGTTGGTATTGGTGATATCAACTCGAGCTTTTTGCCCAAAAAGCCTGCAGCGATACCGTCCCCCAAAGCGGCGGCAGTCACACCTCCTGACCCGAATCGGGAAACTCCCGAAGACGCAACAGCCCAAGACTCAGGGCCAACAACCAATGGTAGTGGAAGTAGCCAGCCAGAACAACCCTCTTCTTCGGCAAGCACGAGCGCTTCTACAGGCAACGATGTTTCCACCCTAGAACAACTCGTATCTATGGGAGGCGGCGATGACCCTACAATACTACAAGCACAGGCTAGCCGTCAAGATGAAACTTTAGCGGCCCAACTTCAAGACCGACCATTACTCCAAAAGCAAAAGCAACTAGAGGCAGAAGATGCCGCAGCTACTGAATCTTCGTCTGCACAGGAAGATACTGAAGGCAGCCCTACCGAGCAATCAGATGATCACAACGATCTTGACAAACCTCGACATAATCTCCTTCAAGATTCCGATCGTGAGCTCTACCATCTTGAAGTATCCCTTCGCAGAGTTCATGCGGAGTTCTTTGCGACGCATGCCCGTCCATTAGCTACCGCGCAGGGCGGCCGCATCGCCGAACTCCGCGGTTCTCAGAAACACAAGAGATCTCTGAATGATAATTCAGATCTGGCAATGGTTCCGGATGTTAAAATCTTGATGCCCCGGATCAAACGTTCTGTCCTCGATGGCGTTGTGATTGTTCTCTCTGGTGTCGTCCCTCTGGGAATGGATATCCAAAGTAGCGACATAGCTCTATGGGCAAGGAGCTTTGGCGCTCAAATTGATGAAGATATTGGGAAGAGGACCACTCATCTCATCGCAGCAAGAAACCGAACTGCTAAAGTAAGGCAGGCAGCGAAGAGGGGTAAGGGAAGGATCAAGGTGGTATGGCCGCAATGGTTGATGGATTCAATATCCCGATGGGAAAGGTTGAATGAACAGCCCTATCTAATCAATATCGACGAGGGTGATGCTGGATCTGGGAAGGGGGGAATGGCCGAAGAGGATGAAGTTCTGAGTGAGAGCGAGGCCATAGCAAGTGGAACTGAGAGTGATGAGGACAATCCGTTGACTTCAGGACGTGACGAGAAAGCTAAACCATCGCTAAGCATTATCGTTGGTGAGGATGAAGAAACTGACATCGAAGGCCTGATACCGGATGACTTGGAAGACGACAAAAGTCCGGTTGGCGGTACTGAAGGGGACTGGAAACAAATGCACGATGAGCTCGCAGAGTTCTTAGGCAGCGATGCAGAAGACAGCGACAACGACAGCGTGGCGAGCAATGAGAGTGGCATGAGCTCAATAAGTTCAAAAAGCTTCAGTGGTAAGGGAAAGAAAAGACCTCGTTCGGAGAATGGTGAGGAAGCGGAAACCGGATTGCCGCAGAGCAGGAAGAAACAAGCGATTGGGAGGGCGACAAGTCTGAGTCAAACAGTATTCACGAGTTCTAGTGACTCAAGCCTGCCCACACCTGATATTACGGCAAGTGAGGAAGGCGATAAGTATGATGAAGATGGACCGGAGCCAGTCGACGCGGATGAAGATGGTGGCGGCGAAGGGGACGGATGGAGTGATTTGGAAGATGAGTTGGGGGCGGAGATGGACAGGGTGGCGGCGGAGACTGAGGAGCATGGGGAAGGATAGAGTTTCGGGACTCAAGGAGGTCTTCTGTCTTGTGTCATTTTGTTCTTCTTTTTATGGCAGCGAGAGATTCCCCTAGCGAAGCCTGACGTTTTTAAGCCAATAGACCGTTCAAAGTGTCAGAAGCGTTGTAAGCTAGATATGATGAGGCTGACGACCTCGGTAAACTTTACTGGTTTTATTGAATCTTTAAACCTTTGGTCGTTACCTTATTGTTGAATAAACCTTTGATATTAATAACTCCTTGTCAATAGACAACAGCACCAGCATTCCCGTACGGGCTCAATACCACTACTTGAACAGAGCTTTCTTGGATTTCCGTATGGCATGTGAAGAGCTTATCACGTGTCACCTGAACGATACAAAAGCCTGTGACCTGGCTATCAGAAATCACGCCGTCAACCTGGCCTGGCAGATCTCCGTCTCATCTCACTATGGCGCCAGAAGAGGAACCCAAGAAGAGAGTAGGACGGAAGCTTACGAAAAAGAGGAAGCCCTTAAGACATTCGTCCATAAGATTTCCAGAGAGGCTTATGGACGAGGGGGACGCGCAGGAAGATGTCACAGCTCGCAAGGGCAAGCCCGCGCAGCATATGAACCAGTCGGTATTTTCTATGATTGCGGCTGCTGGCTCCAAGGTTGATTTCAATGCTCGTTTCGAAGATGAAAGTAGTGATAGCGAAGAGGAGGATGAGACCTCCAAGGCGCGGCCTCGAGTGGAAGGGCATGCGTCTGACTCGCCGCCTCAGGAATATGCCGATCAGCACTATGAAGAGTCTGTTGCACGAGCAAAGCTTTCTAAGCACCATGCAAAGCTTCTGGAGCACAGTATCCTGAGGTCTTTACCGAAGCTCACCTCTCGGACTAAGAAGGAGAAGAACTATATGTCCCAGAGTACAATCCTTCCATTGAACGAAGAGAAGTCAAACCTTCAAAGTTCCAAGAGTATCACGCCTCGAGATGCTCCTGTCATGAGCAGGATGTTGGAAGCGGAGGCACAAATGAGTTCGTCGACAATACTCCCAACAGAGGTGAAAGATAAGGCAGAAATTTCCGATCGGATTGATGGAAGAGGAACCGCAGCAAGCGGCAGCGGCCTCGTGACTCGTCTGAAAGAGATCTTCGGGTTCGAGGAACCTGAAGAGGTAATATCTGGTGTGTCTCCTATAGCCTTTCTAATGTTTCCTACTAATACAATATAAGAATATCCATGTTGGCTTCTCCAAAGCGTTCTTCTGCAAGGGTACATGTATATCACCCAGAAGCACATCTGTTTCTACGCATATCTGCCCAAGAAATCGGTAGGCCAGTCCACGTCGTATGTTGGGTATTTCAAACCTAACAACATCGCAGAGTGTGATTGCCAAGTCCGGTTACCTCTCTAAGCGTGGGAAGCAGAATCCTAGGTTCAACCGTTATTGGTTTGCATTGAAGGGAGATGTTCTCTCTTACTATACCGATGTTTCAGATCTATACTTTCCAAGTGGAAATATTGATCTGCGTTACGGTATTTCTGCATCCCTTTCAGAATCCCACGAAAAGGGTAGAGATTCTACACACTTCTCAGTTGTCACGAACCAACGTGTATACCATTTCAAGGCGGACAGTGCCGCCAGTGCCAAAGAATGGGTCAAGACCCTGCAAAAGGTTATTTTTCGATCCCACAATGATGGGGACAGCGTCAAGATCTCTCTGCCTATCGAAAATGTGATAGATGTCGAGGAAAGCCCTGTTATCGAACTTGCTGAGACCCTGAAGGTCCGCATTGTGGATAGTGATGAAACGTATGCAATAGACGAGGTATGGGAATGTGGAATGAATACTTGAATTCGAAGCTGATTGTCTATGCCCAGTATTTCTTCTCGTTCTTCAGCTTTGGAAAAGATGCCCTGAATGTTTTACGTACCATGGTGGAAGACACTACAGCTCAGAAAATTCCCGCTGATTACCTATTGCCAATAGCAGGAAACAACGACAGTGCCAGCTCACGAAACAGCTCTCGAGAGCCTAGAAGATCACAAGACCTCAAAAGGGTGAATCCGTTAGACGCATCGGCGCCCGTACTTCAAGAAAGTGTTCGCGCCACCTTGTCACCGATGCTACCTCACAACACTCAAGGAAGTCCTCGCGCGAGTGGTGAATGGGGTAGAAATAGTATGGATGCCAGCCGCAGAAGCATGGATCTCATCAGAGATCGCGGTCGCGCAAGCTTTGATATCGGCAGAAGTGCGAGTACCAGCAGGATGAGTCTCAGCAGAGATCGTCGGGTTGAAAAATCTCCCTCGTCAAGACCACAAGGCTCTTCGGATTCCTACGTCCATTCATTAGAGCAGGGCACTGAGTCATCCGCGCTCAATGAATCAAGCAACAACACACAGGCATCTGGAAGTCAGATTCTCAACAGAAGCGATGTTTTTCATTCACCGACTATCCACCGTCTCCAGCAATCCCCTCCTGACCTCGACGGTGATAACCGGAGACGGTCAAAAGATACTGCCAGATACAATCCTCCACATGCTGATATCACAGTTCGTCCTCCAACGAGAGCTGAAGCCCCAAAGAAGCCCCACAAATCTCGACATGGTCCACCAGAAGTTGGTAGGGAGCGGATGGATCTTCAACACTCAGACGCTTCACCAACGCTGCAGCAGCTAGTCAAGGCCGGCAGCTATCCTTTACAGAGAGCTGCTGGATTTGCAGGGTACCTTCGAACGCGATCTAAGCGCATGAGTAATCTATTAGCTACAGAGTCAATGGGCTATGTAGAGAAAGTTTCAGGGATGTGGGCTGGGGGCAGGAAGCACTACGGTGATGGAGAAGGAGTTCTACCCGAGGACCGACTGGAGAATCTTGAGGACGAGGACGATCCAGACGGATACGGCGATCGGTTTAGGGCCCATTTTGCTCTACCGCCGTCGGAGAAGCTTCAAGCGACCTACTTCGGGTTCTTGCATCGAGTATTACCACTGTATGGAAAGATATATGTCAGTAATAGGAAGCTTTGTTTTAGGAGTCTTCTACCGGGTACAAGAACAAAGATGGTCCTACCTCTCAAAGACATTGAGAATGTCGACAAGGAGAAGGGTTTTCGTTTCGGATACTCGGGACTTGTTATTGTGATACGAGGGCATGAAGAACTCTTCTTTGAGTTTGGACAGTCTGAAGTACGTGACGACTGTGCGATTACTCTGCTAGAGAATTTGGAATCTATGAGGTATTTGCAAGAATCTGGTACATTGACACAAGAAGATATAGAAGAAGCAGAAACTGCAAAAGCTGAGCACCGCATGCTACAAGAAGCGCGACTTGGTGGCTACAACGATCACGACATCAAATCACCGGAGTCAGCAGACGAGGCCCCACACCATGATGAAGCACCACCTATCCTATTTGACGACCCACGAGTATCCATACTCAATTTCAAGCCCACCGAGTCTCTTCGAATTACGTGTCTTACGATAGGCTCTCGAGGAGACGTACAGCCCTATATAGCACTATGCAAGGGATTTCTAGCAGATGGTCATAGGCCCAGAATTGCCACACATAAGGAGTTCGAGCCTTGGGTTAGAAAGCATGGGATCGATTTCGAGCCGGTTGATGGCGATCCGGCAGAGCTGATGCGAATCTGTGTCGAGAATGGCATGTTCACTTACTCCTTCCTAAAGGAGGCATCATACAAGTTCCGTGGCTGGATTGATGAGCTTCTTACCTCGGCGTGGAAGGCTTGCCAAGATACAGATCTCCTTGTTGAGAGCCCTAGCGCCATGGCTGGTATTCACATTGCTGAAGCACTTGGGATCCCTTACTTTAGAGCCTTTACCATGCCGTGGACACGTACCCGAGCATATCCTCACGCCTTCGCCGTACCGGAGCATAAGATGGGAGGTGCCTACAACTATATCACGTATGTCATGTTTGACAACGTCTTCTGGAAAGCCATTGCTGGCCAAGTAAATCGATGGCGAAAGAAGGAGCTCGGACTTCGGAGTACAAATCTCGACAAGATGCAACCAAACAAAATACCGTTTCTTTACAACTTCAGCCCAGCGGTTGTATCCCCGCCTCTAGATTACAGTGACTGGATCCGTGTTACGGGGTATTGGTTCCTCGACGAAGCTTCAGGTTGGGCCCCGCCCAAAGACCTGTCGGATTTCATCCAACAAGCCCGTGTAGACGGGAAAAGACTTGTCTACATCGGTTTCGGTTCCATAGTGGTCTCCGACCCCGCTGCTCTGACAAGGACGGTAGTCGAGTCCGTTCTCAAAGCAGACGTCCGCTGCATCCTCTCCAAAGGCTGGTCTGACCGTCTCGGCAACCAAGATGCCGCAATCCCTGAGGTCCCACTTCCCCCGGAGATACTCCAGATAAAGTCGGCACCTCACGATTGGTTGTTCTCACAAATTGACGCGGCAGCGCATCATGGTGGTGCCGGAACCACGGGCGCGAGCTTAAGAGCTGGCCTTCCTACGATCATAAAACCGTTCTTTGGGGACCAATTCTTCTTTGGGAACCGTGTGGAAGAACTGAGAGTAGGTATCTGTCTGAAGAAGCTGAACGTCAGTGTGTTCGCGCGGGCATTGTGGGAAGCTACTCATAGCGAGCGGATGATTATCAAAGCAAAGGTCTTAGGCGAGGCTATCCGGAAGGTATGCATTCCATTGCTCCACAATCCTCATTTCTCTTCCTTCTATTCCGCCATGCACTTCGTCGCCCCCTTCCTCAGGGCCATCAATTACTAACACAACCAACAGGAAACCGGCGTAGCAAACGCCATCCAAGCCATCTACCGCGATCTCGACTACGCCAAAACCCTTATCAAAAACCGCAACCAGACCAACACTGCCGACTACGACGTCGGCGATGAAGAGAGCTGGACGTTCATAGGTGACGAAAGCGATCCGGAACTGGCGAAGCGAATCAAGGAGTGGGTTCCTATGGCTGCGATGGCGAGGAGATCGGTGGTGGAGAACGCTGCTACTTCCCCGCCGTTGACGAAGGGGTTGGAGAGGTCGACATTTCTGGAGTAGAAGTCCTGTGTCTTGACTCGTTAGGAAGAAACTGGGGTTAAGGCTTGCTGGGTGGCTGAGAATGGTGCATTGCACTGATTTGTTATTTTTGCTGCGTTCAGAGCGAGCGAGTTTATTTGCGAAATTCCTTAACGTTTGTTTGACAGACGAAAGCCTTATTGGGCGACTGGGATACCGGTTTGGGGGGTGAAGATACCATACATTTGGGGGCTTTAGACTGGCGCCGCAAGGCTTCCGGGGAGTTGGGTTGGGGTGAGTGCTTTTCTATATGCATGCCCTCTACTCAAATCGAATATTTGAGGCTTGGTCATCCTTTTCCTTCTCCTTCTCCTTCTCCTTCTCCTTCTCCTTCTCCTTCTCCTTCTCCTTCTCCTTCTCCTTCTCCTTCTCCTTCTCCTTCTCCTTCTCCTTCCCCTTCCCCTTCCCCTTCCCCTTCCTTCCTCTCTCCACCATGCTTATACTCTCCCCACGTCATTTAATCGATAACTTAACGTTATTTACATCTTCTCGCTCATGAACCATCGTTAGAATGCCTAATGTTCGTGTGTCAGTCTTCTTTATACGTCCTGTAAGAATCCTTTTTTTGGTGGTTGGTGTGTTTTGATAGCGTGGTAGCATATGAGTTCATGGGGGTGTTGGTGGGGGGGAAATGATTGTGTCGGTGAATGATAGGGGAAAAGAGCGATGATGGACGTATAGAGCGATAGGAGTGTCTGGTGACAAGTGGGATGTGGGAGACAGATGAGTTATTGATACTCTGGCTTCGATGAAATTTGACTCATTTCGGAGATTCATTAGTTCCTGCAATTGCATTAATCTTCCAGTCTCGACGAACACAATCATCTCCTATCCTCCATTTCGACATTACCACCTTCCCCTCTCGCCCTTCTCCCACCCACCCACCCCACGCCGCCGTCGTCCACGCAACCCGCACCCTTCCCAATCGCCCACTCCTTCCAATCCGTCTCATTCCACCCGATTTCGGCGTCTACCCCTCCACCGCTCTATCATTCTCACTGTCCGTCGCCCCAAAATAAACATCCCCATCACCCTCCCTCACGCCCGTCCGTCCTCATCAACCTGCCGGCCTCACACTCGGCACGCTCCCCCACCCCAACATGATTCAGAGAGCTATGGCTCGACGTACACTACGTTCCACAAGCTTGGCGGATGAGCGATATCTACACTCCGTAGCCTGTAGAATTTATACTTTCTGGCGTGGAGCGACAAGACACATGTAGTGCCGCTTACCATGCAGAGTAGAATTTCCGAGGCAATTGCGCCAGTGGAGTGTTGCGAACACTTTCGAAGACCAGTTCTCGAGGAAAAGGGTGAAGTTAGAGCAGAGTTCCGGAAGAGACGAACGCTGCATAGGTACACTGCCAATAAAATGCCAAGAACAGCAGCTAATGCGGCTAGCATTATATAGATGAAATATCGCCCAGAGCTTGGAAAAATTTGTAGGAGGGGAGCAGTACTTGTGTAGATAATATCAGATCTGAACTACGTGCATTGCTTGTACCTTCCTAAGGCGGAAGTGCTGTTAGGTTGCATCGACATGTTTGAGGATAAGAAGCACGATTGAAGAGTGTAGGGGAAATCCGAGATCAGTATTTGAGAAGGAAATGGAAAGGCAATCGGTTCTGGAGGACAGAACATAGAAACCGTAGTATATTGTTTAGACCGTACCAAATCGGGGAACAGGAAGGGAAAGCTTAACGCTGATGACTCGAGACGACCTTACGATTAAGTGCCCCTTTAGGTAGTGGTAGATAAATGAATGGCTGCGTCAACAGAAAATCTCAATGGTCGTTCTGTCAGTCCAGAGGATTTGCAGAAACATGTTCCCCAACGTTGCAACTGACTAATATGGTACATGGACGAACAGATGGAAATGCAACTAAAAAGACCCATCTTCAACACAAAAGCGTTCTGAGCAACTCCGATGGCAACCCCCAAGCTCCGCTTCGACTACCTTTCCAATTTGAATACATCCATGTAGCAACTGCCCCTCGTCATCCCTCTGCATACACGATATACGCCCTTTACTGCTTCGACAGAGCAAGACCAACGCTATTGGTACCCAAGTCATACACCGAATACCACTTCCTCAAAAAGGCGTCACCAAGGATGGCGAGAGGTCCCGCGGGCTCCGGGATGTCCATGCCAAAGAACGACGATATACATGAACCTTGGACTTCGAGTATGTAGTCATAAGGACTTATGGTGAAGTTGTGGCCGGTGAGAGTGAAAGACACGTCTGGGAGCTTGTCGCGCTTGCTGCATTCTACTGTGTATTGACCATTGTATCCTTTCTTCGCGCCAATCTCCTTGTTGCTATGTACAATTAGTATTCCGATTGCTGAATTGTACATGCCAAAGTACTTACATAAGTTCAGCAAGAGTGGTTGGGAGAGCAATCAAGGAGGTTCCGGTATCAAGTATGACACCAGTGTCGTCAAGTTCAGCTGTGGCATCACCGAGGCTGATGGCGTCAAGATCAACCTCCCAGTAAGCCTTACGTCTCAATGGAATCTTGGTCATCTTTCCGGTATAGTGGTCCTTGTTGATGCCGCCGAACATAGCCTCAGACTCGTCACCGTCACCATTCGCAGTGTTGCCGAGATAGAAAGAGAATACTGGGTCGTCAAGCAGATCCTGGTCAATCATGTTGTAAATCGGAGGCACGATCTTGTTGACACTAATGGTGTCGTAACCGAGACCCATGATGCCATCAAAACGGCCAAACGCAAAGGCAAGGCCTGGCTCCGACGTAGCTTCAGCGAAGTCCTGCTTCTTGACCTTAAGGTCACCGATTTGTATTGTGTCTTGTGAGACGAAGCCGCTGAGGCTGCCGGACCCATATCGGATCTCAAAGTCTGAGCCATTCTTTTTGTAGGTTGAGGAGGCAGATGAGTCGTACTTGGTGTGAAGGTAGCATGCAATGGAATTGCATTCCTGAGAAGGAACCCACAGGTTGGAAGAACCAGTATCAAGAACGACCTTGAAGGTCTGGGGTGGAGTACCGATAGCGATCTCGGAGAAGTACTGAGCGTTCAGGAAGTTGCTGACGGGAACAGGATGAGTGTCCTTATCGCTGTGGATAGATGTATCTCTGAACATCTCATCTTTGTGGTTTTGCGGACGGATGCCCATGTACTTCTGCCCGAGCGCTTTCGCATGCGATTCAATGTTGGCGTAGTCCTAAACCGATGAAACCATCAGTGACCTTATCCTGGATGCTTTGCTAGCTCGCAGAGATACTCACAAGCTGCTCAGAAAGAGGAATTTTCTGGAGCCTAGTTTGCCGGGCATTTAGCATATATTTCAGTGCGCTTGAGTAACATGATAGGCCTTACTTCACCTTGTGAACACCAGCGTCCACCAGGCCAAGTAGGCCAGTGGCGAGGATAAGAGCGGACTTCATAGCTGCAAACACTATACCGGAAATCACAGAAGGAGAGAGACAATAATGATACTAAGGGGCCGATGAAGATGGAGAATACCTTACTTGAAGGTTGATTGTGGATGGTAAGAGCTCTCAAGTGTGTCGTTGTTCCAAGGTGGCTGGGCTTCGTCAGCGGCTGCCTGGACAACTCGTGCATTACTTGGGTAATGCAGGTCACCGTAATGCTGCAGGGCTAAAGCGCAAGCCCTAGCAAGCTCACGCGACATCGTTAAGGGCACGCAAACATCGTCAAATGATTGATTCTAAGTACCTATGGGTCAGTCACATCATCAATTCCACAAAAGCATAGTCGCTCAATGATTACTTTGGACACACAATCTATGTAAACTGTACGTGCCCGTGCATAGCCTGATCACGATGACGCCCGCTACTAATGCTGCAGATCTGAAGCCTTTCACAAGACTTGCGTAGGGGACTACTTGTAGAAGTCAAATCTAGTCGTTGAAGTTAGTAACATAGCTAAACAAAGCATATATTATCTGTTGACTTACTTTTCTGCCTCCTGCGCCCCTTTCACTTGGCTAGAGTATGCATCCTCTAGGTCGGATTGGATGATGTTATATCTGTTCTTTCTCACGGCCCTCAGTCCAGCCTCCTGCATGATGGCTGCAATGATAGCTCCAGACAGCGGGTCATTGCGGATGATGAGCGAGTCCAAGTCCACTTCTGGCGAGAGTGACATGTTCGCCGAGATGGTGGTGAATATCAACCTCCGCTCTCTTCGATCTCGTAAGGAAGGGAATTCGATTTTCCGATCAAGACGACCTGGTCTCAGCAAAGCCGGATCTAGTGTATCTGCTCGGTTTGTTGCCATGATGACCTTGACATTACTTGTCTGATCGAATCCATCCATTTGATTCAACAACTCAAGTAAAATACGCTGAACTTCTCGGTCCGCGCCTGTCTGAGCGTCAAATCGCTTGGTGGCAATAGCGTCGATCTCGTCGATGAAAATGATAGCCGGTGAGTTCTCTCGAGCCATTCGGAACACATCACGGACCATTCGAGGGCCTTCACCAAGATACTTTTGGACAAACTCTGAGCCCACTACCCTGATGAAGTTCGCCGTCGTACTGTTCGCTACAGCTTTCACGAGCATAGTCTTTCCGGTTCCAGGCGGGCCATACAGCAGGACACCACGAGGCGGATCGATACCTGCACATAATTGTTAAATATAGTCCGACGTTTCGGGATTGATGTAACGCACCGATTTGCTTGTAAAGATCAAAGTGAGTCAAAGGCAGCTCGACAGCTTCTCGGATCTCCTGCTTCTGCATATCCAGTCCTCCAACATCGGCATATGTAACGTCAGGCTTCTCGTGTGCACCAAGCATAGCTATTGAGGAGTCGGCTTCCGGAGGAAGTATATCAACAAGTGAGTTTGAATGGCGGTGTAAAGCAACGGACGATGATGGCTTGAGTTTTTCTCGGTCCAGGGTAGAGAGGATCCGGACGACATAGTTGGAACCAGTCGACGACTGTACGATTCCCGTGCTGCATAGCTTTTAGCCGTGTTATACCAAGGCCTTCAGAGTCTCTGGCTTACTTTTGATCGATCGGCTCGAGAAATTGACCGATAACTAACGGCACGCTCTGTATTCGCTTGATCTCCTCTTGAGCTCGTACCAACTCGCGCTTGAGACTCCTGAGAATACTTAGTACTAAGTAATCGTAGATGTAAGGTAGTGAGAGGACGAGAGGACCCAACTGGGGGAAATTAAGATGTTTCAGAGGGCGAAATTCTTTGGAAGGCGATATTACCTCTGCTCGTCCTTGATGTATTCTTCTTGAAGGTTGATGTACCTAGCAGAGAGTTAGCGGGTTATCTAAGGAGTGGAAGGACTGCCATACTCGAGGTATCTTTGAAGCTTCTTGAGCGTCGAATATTCATCGCTGTCATCGCCGTTGATGCCTTCGAGAGAATCGACGTTTGGTATCGAGTTTGAAGGTGGTTGTCTCTTATGCGGCGGAACAACGTTCACTGGGTTTACCACGGCAACGTCTCCCATGATCAATAGATTACTTTTGAATTGATAAAGGCGTAGTCCGAAGAGCTGGAAACGCTAGACTTGTAGCGTTCTGATTTGGCTGTTGTACTTTGACGATGAAGCTGTGATCAAAGCATGCAAAAGGTCGAGCAGACACTCCAAATGCCAAGACGAGACAGATCATGTGACGTTGGCTACATTACCTTACCTTACCTGAAGTGGTGAAGGTAACCAGAACTTCATGCTTCCTTCACCTCAACTATTTTTCCATCACCACTTCCACATCACCGACACAACTGCAATTAGCCACAGCTCGGTCTACTCGGTTTTTACAACACGCCTTACCGTTCTCGCATTCAGCAGGCCTACCAGCGCGAAAAACTATCCCATCGCGAGCCGTAGAAAATCTGCCTATATCAACCATCAACGATACTGTAGAAGGCGGCCATTCTATGAGATGATCTACTTTCGTCCTCTACATACTCTATAATATCATGGTTTAAGCAGTCGGCTCATCAATGGACATTGAAAGATCTCTATTCCCGCTCGTTTGAAATATACTCGACCTAATGTAGTAGGATGCTTGCATGATCGAAATCCTCTTCACATGCTTGACTCTTCGGAACATCATAGGACGCCTGGAGAACTTGCTAGGAAGAGATTGGGAAGGTTAGTAGGCCACAACCGGAGTGGCTGACAAGTCTTCTATCGCTAACGGTGGAGTAAGGTAATACCTACCTACTACTATGTACCTTACTACCACCTCACCCGTCACCGGTACCTTTCATGCTTCCAGGGTTCAAACAAGCGGCAAGTGTCGATATCGTAGCCTAGCCAAGTCTCAGATAACCGTGCAGCAGAAAGCGTTGATGCATTCGTGCGACTTGGAATTATACCGGCGGACGTTGATTGGCTGCTTCTACGGGGTTGAGGGAAAGTTTGGGGCCCTTGGGGCTGATGGTTCGGCTTCAATCGAGTCCCTCGTTACATACGGAATACAGTATTAGGATTCGCCATGAGATGAATCGTGTATCTACTTAGACTATGTACTTGGAAAAGATGAATGGGGTATTGCTGCTTCAGAGTATTATTCTTGTGCTTTTTGGATGTGTTCGTACCTTAATTTACATATTTTATGATTCGGGATTAGGAGCTTTTGGTCGACGCTAAAAAGTCGATCGGCTTCTTCCTCGCTCCTCAATAATTTCGTTGAGTCCTGCGCACATATTCACACACCCGCTAAACCCCGCCCCTGGAGCTCCACGTATCAAAAGGCATCTAATAATTATCATCCCTAGGCTCGAGCAAAGCGGAGGAGGAAGGCCAAAATAAAGGTGAGATGCTGTGCTTTGCTTTTGTTTGGTTCGCGCGTTTGCACCTCCTCTTGTTTCCCTTCCTTTTAGGCAGACAAACGACTACGGAGTACTTTCCCCCCTTCCAAAACCTTGCCCCGATAGGTGCCACACACATACACAACAACAACAACAACAACACACACATCCAACTCCCCCCTCTATGGTTCGATTCATTCCATCGAAATCACAATAGGAGTTGTTTCCTAACTCCCCCCCCCCCAATGCACCATGTGCTTTCCCATAAATAAGATTCCCCATGTGCTAACAACGCGATCGTGATGATGGCAGATCATTATTACCGGCGTCGTGGTCATGTAAGTCCTGTCATTAGTCTACCGGCTTTTCACCCATCGATTATCGAAAAACGCGCTCTGACATATTTTATTCATGGCGTCCAGCGAACCGGATTCCAACCTCAGGTGAGCCTGTCCTTCCCATGCGGCTCAAGTGTGAATATTATCGTGCTGCCTGCTGCTACCCAATCTTTTCCCTCCGCCCTAGTCTACTACCCCCCAGGGAGCACGGCTTACTTCAAACTACCCACTCTTATCGCTGTATCACCTTACCACACCCCATCCTAACCTTTTGTCATTGTTGCGCTCCATTATTGGATGGGTGTCTCCATGCCAAGACCAGAACTAATGGCGGGACTTCTGCGCAGATGGGTCGATCCAAAGTCGAATCGACATGAGTATGCCAAGTTGGCTCAACGACGTCCAGTCCCTCCCAGGCAATGAGAATGGAGCCTTCAACACCGCCGTCGACCCATCGGTGGCATTCCTACAGACTCCCACCACAGCCTCGTTTGACTTCAACCAATTGCAAAACCCACAGTTGCAACCGCGCATGCAAAATGGCAACACGCGCAACGGCTCGCCGGCGCTCCCGAACCCCATCTACCAAACACAACCAATCATACCTACGAAGAGGCCTCGACAAGGGAGCTTGGGGGGATCACCTCGACAGAACTCGGGTGGGCCCCCAGCCTCGAGATCGCAAACACCTCAACAAGGGCCATACTCCGGCTTCCAAGGTTCCGTCAATGGTGGCCCACAATTCCAAGGAGCTGCGCCATATCCGCCATCCTTCCAACACACGAGCAGTAATGCTAGCCTTTCTCCACCGCTGCAGAACCAGCCGTTCAATCCACAAGGTTTACCCCAGCGCGTGTCCACCATGTCCCCGTCCCCGTTTTCGCCAGCGGTTCAAAACTTCGGCTCGCGGGCATCGCCCGCGCATTCGGAACATGGAAGTCGAGTCAATACCCCTCAAAACGGGTCTTCATCATATGTGCAGGGTATGCCATATGGCAGCGGCCCAAACCAGCCCTTTAATCCATCGCTTACCTCCAACAACGCGACCCCTCCTTCGTCTCAATACGGCCAAAGCACGCAGTCCCTCCAACAGCAGCAGCAGCAGCAGCAGCAGCAACAACAACGCATGTATGAGATACGACAGCGGCAGCTGATGCAGCAGCTGCAAGCGAGTAACGCCGCCGCCGTCAGACAAGTGAATCCATCCGTCATGTCCCCAAGTCACATGTCTACAAATCCAATGGCTACTCGGTCTCTGCAGGCGCAACAAGCGATGATGCGGGCGAGTAATCCAGAGCAGTTTGTAAGGAATATATCCCATTGGATGCAGGCAAAAGGCCTGCAATTGAACCCGCACCCTACCGTAACAGGACGCCCTATAAACCTTATGCAGCTATTCGCTGTGGTCATGAAACACGGCGGCTCAAAAAGAGTTACAATGGCATCCCAATGGACCAGCATCGCATCCACGTTGTCGATTCCGCCAGCGCAGTTTATAGCTGCTGCTCAAGAACTCCAAGATTATTGGCATACAAACTTGTCGGCTTACGAGGCTTGGTGGATGCAAGCTCAGCAGCAGCAATTTCAGCGCCAGAGACAGGAGCAAGTGCGCATGGCGCAGCAGATACAAGGTGGAGATGTTGCTCAGGATCAATTCTCCCCAGGCGGGCAGGCAGACTCGCAACTGCATGATCAGCAAGCCCAGCAAATTATGCACGCCCAAGCCCAAGCTCAAGCCCAGGCGCAAGCTGGTTATCAAACCCCAGTGAAGCAGATGACTCCTCAGCAGCACCATACAATGCAGGCAGAGCAGAACGGCTATCTAACACCGCAACAGGGACATATCTCAGGTCGACATGCAAACCTCTACGGTCAGCCACAGCCTGGACCTTCGCGTCCACCACGTGCGACTCCCCCTCGGGCGCAGCAGCCTACCTATCCAGCGCAGTCTGCTACCCCGACAGTCAAAAAAGAATCATACACCAACGCACACAGCAGCTCCGCCAACTACCTGGATCGAAAAGATCTTAACCCACGAATAGCTCCGCTTGGCCCACTATTCATACCTAAAGCCGACAATATTACAAGTGGCAAGCACGGTCCGGAGAGCCATGGGGGAATCCAAGTCCGAGGTCTTAAGGATACCATTGACGATCTCTTATTAATCAAGCCCAGTGTTCCCACCGTTCGGGAGCTTGGACGTATCGACATTCGAGCACTGACAATGTCCCTACGTTCAGGCATCCATGGTGAGGTCCGTCTTGCGCTGGACACTCTAGCTTCCCTTTCGAATGAGCAACATCCACCTTCTTTAGACAACTGTGAAGATCTCATGGACACACTTGTTGAGTGCGCGGATGAACAAGTTGAACAACTCGCCGAAAATGCCGCCGAGGTGTCGGACGTCATGCTTGTTGATTCGTATGAAGAGACTGTCCGAGGTTGTAAAATCGAAGTCGAGACGTTGCAAGACGTGCCAGAATATGGAACTCTTGAGTACGACTTGGACAGATCAGTCGACAGGCTGATATGTATAACGACTATCCTGAGAAATCTCTCATTCTTTGAAGTCAACCACAGGCATTTGACCGATCCTATGGTCATCAGGTTCCTTACGACCGTTATCCGATACCTTGGTACTCGCAACATGTTGTTACGAACTTATGCGAACACGCTCGATTTTTGCAAGGACGTTGTAATCTACCTTAGCAATGTGTCACAAAACATTGACTTGCCAGGCAAGGAGGAAGCACTGTGCATACTCCACTTTCTGTTGTCTTTTGCACCAACGCCTCCTCCGAATACTGCTGGGAAAGACGAACTCATGTTTTCTTCATACAACCCTTCAATACACCGCTATTTTCCACCCGCTGTCGATAGCGTCGCCAAGCTCCTTGCAAGGGATGAGCCAAACAGGACCTTTTATAAATCCATTTTCCTCGGGGATAGTGGTGCATTGCCACCATACGAGTTGCTGACCCGGACGTTTGGGCTTGCTATCGCCCCATTGCCCGACTTCGATACACAGAATAATAAGTCTACCGTTAAGGCAATAGTCAGAGCTCGCGGGCCATATTTGGCCCAAGGTCTACTGGCTGCCGAAATACTTGTCGGGTTGATACCTACTACAGAGCACAGCCTGCCACGGGCCTTGCTTTCTTCTCAGGATGGCTTTGCTTTGACCCTCATCAGGATCATCACCCACCTTGCAACTCAGACACCCTATCAAACTCACACTCATCCCCAGACGACAAGAGCACCAGAGGCTGAACTCTACTCGATGATCAGTGAACGGGGAATAGCCGTGCTGCGGAAGCTTGGTGAAAAAGCAAAGGATCCAGATGTGCCCATTGTCGGACTTCCGACAGGAGTCGTCCCTAGCAAAGACGTTCTGATTCACACGTTACTAATACCCAATGTGGATAGGAGCGTGTTGGGACAGCTGTGTGCCTATGAAGGATTGGATACATAAGTGCGTGCTGGGTTGGTGAGTATAAAGGGTGTGGATAAAAGCTAGATACCAATTTCAGTTCGGCGTCCTTGAACAATGGGGTGTAATTGGTGGTAATTTTAAAGATTTGAAAATGTGTACATTGAAGCTGTTTGGGCTTGGAGAACAGAGAAAGGCAGCAGCCGGTATGGCATGGGCTTGGACAGCGCCTTTTTGGATATTTGTACAGAGAATTTCCATTGTACCATATAGCTACTTCTTGAGCAGCGCTTAAGGGTATATACATCCACTTTCTACCATCTAGAAACGTCTTTCTTCTAAGAACCTTGCGACGTCCGCTCTGTACCAGCCCTGTGGAGCCCCCACCGATCAGCAAGCATCCCTCAAGTTGGTTCCAAGTCCGTGCAGTCCACAACTCACCTTTATTATAATATGCCTCGTCAACTGATTAATCGCTATATGCTCTTCCCTCAACCCAAGCGCCTGCCGCAAATCCTTCTTCAGCTCCATCAGGTCCCCTTCAATCTTGCGTATCCGTGTCTGGTGTAGATTCCCTCCGCGTTTGGCTAGGTGGTATATGGGTAATTGCTGTGATGCTGTTCGGTGTATGTGGTACGGTAGCGGTGGAAGGGAATTTTGTATGGCGGGCGCGACTTTTGCGGTGGATGCTTCAGGGATATTAGATCATAGGTCCTAGTTAATAATGAGGGAGTTAGGGGTGGTATACTTTGTTGCAGGGGAGGGTGGGTTGATACGAGGCGGGCGGAGATGGGGAGGAATCGGGGAAGAGGAAGGGGGCGGAGGAAGGGGAGGAAGGTTCTGGATGCCATAGAGGCTTTCGGTATGATTGAAGCGCTGCTGTTACTTTGTTGGACGTTGATGTAGAAGCTACTGGGACAGGTATCTCCCTCGTCTGCCAAATGCCAACGCTCTTTCGGAACCGCGCTAGCGCGAAATCTTGGCGCACATTTGAACACTCGCAAACTCCAAGTTAACCGTAGTCCTTCCTATAATCATACCCCAGGTTCAGCACCCTTTCCGAATACACCAGTGCGACAATGACCGACAATAAGCCCACCTCGGCCGAGACGATATCGAGCAGCAATGTTCACCAAGCCGTGACATCACCCACAGAAATAGCCCAACAATATGACCTATTGCCGAAGCTCATCCCCCACCTTGATCGACACCTGATATTTCCCTTGCTTGAATTCCTGTCAGGTCAAGAGGAAGACAGCGCAGAAATTACAAAGACGAAATATGAACTCCTCAAGCAAACCAACATGACCGACTATGTTGCGAGTCTATGGGAAGAGATCAACGACAGCGATGAGAGGCCTGAGGAATTCGCGAAAAAGAAGGAGGAGATCATACAGAGGCTATCGCTATTCACCGATGAAACACACCAGATCAACGAGCTTCTCAGCGACGACAGCGTCGTCTCCAACCTCCGCAGCGACAAAGTTGCCAACTTGAAATTCTTAGAACAGCAGCACGGCGTTACACCCGAAATGGTAGACATGCTCTACGACTTCGGCCGCTTTGAATACAGCTGTGGTAGCTATGCTGAGGCTGCCCACCTCCTTGACCAATTCCGCATTCTCTCCACCGACAACGACAAGGCTACTCAGGCCACATGGGGAAAACTAGCCTGCGAAATTCTCACTACGAATTGGGAAATGGTAATGGAGGAAGTGAACAAAGTCAAGGAATCCATCGACACGAAGCTCTTCAACAACCCTCTAGCCCAGCTGCAGCACCGCACCTGGCTAATCCACTGGTCGCTCTTCCCATTCTTCAACTATGACCCCGCCCGCGACACCATCACCGATCTTTTATTCTCTGCGCCTTTCATTAACACCATCCAAACAAATTGTCCTTGGATTCTACGCTATCTTGCGGCTGCCGTCATTACAAATCGCAGCCGAACAAGGAATACAAGCCAATATCAGAAGCAACTTAAGGACCTTGTGCGAGTTGTCAGGCAAGAAGGCTACGAATATAACGACCCTGTGACGGATTTTGTAAAGGCACTGTACATCGATTTCGATTTCGAGGAGGCACAGAGGAAGTTGGGTGAAGCAGAGGAAATACTAAAAGGGGACTTCTTCCTATCAGCGGCGGCGGATGCGTTTGTGGAGGCGGCAAGACATTTGATTTCGGAAAGTTACTGTAAGATTCACGAGAGGATCGATATTAAGTGCGTGTTTCCCTTTCCCTTTCCCATCCTGCATTTATAGGCTAGGAACCTGCTACTAAAAATTATCCAGGGATCTATCAGCACGCCTAGGCCTGAACCAAGACGAGGGCGAGAAGTGGATCGTCAACTTAATCCGGGACACGAGAATGGACGGTAAACTTGATTATAAGGAGGGAACGGTGTTGATGAACCATCCTGCAAACTCGGTATACCAGCAGGTCATTGAGCGGACCAAGGGAAGCTTTTTCCGTACATCGGTACTGAGGTATGTTCTACTCCTTTCTAGAATAAATGGGAAGAGAAGACTGAATGAGTGTAACTACAGTGCTGCAGTGGCGAAGTGAAAGTTTGCGGGCTTTGCAAGGGACGGCGTTGGAGTGACTTGTGTCGAGGCATAGCGCTGGAAGGCTCTGGTGTAAGGTTTTTGTTGAATGGAAAAGCATAGAGGAGTGACTGTAAATTACGGCTCCATTTACGCCTGGTGAGCTGGATAAGCAGCTCCAGCAATTGTTTCCAGTGAAGGAAATACAGATGCAGCGAACTCGACCCCTTTGATACCAAGACAGAGTGAAGAAGTCCTATTGTACAGTATAGGCTGTAGGCAAACTTGGCCCTACTAGAACCAGACAGTGAGAAGAAGACTTCCGAGTTCAACAAAGCCCCATTAGACTATTTCACACATTGTGTTCATACTCGTAATATCACCTGACCGACGGAGAAGTGAACACGCAAGAGAAAGGGGTTGCACCAAAGCATTATTATCCTAAATAAATACCAATCAAACGCCGATGTGATTTTAAATCCCTGAATTCCATGGCAAAAACAAAAACAAAAACAAAATTGAATACGGCAGATAGACCTTGTCAAATGGAACAAGTACAAGGATCCGCCACTCCCGTCCTTGAAAAAGATTGATCTCATACTTATATCATCTTTTTGAAATGGAGAGGCCGGTAAAGTATATAAAGCTAGAGCTACAGTAGCTTCGCATGATAGGGGGACGAAAGCACAGTTTTTCACGAGGTCGGGGCGTCACTTGTCGGCAGTATCAGGAGGGGAAAAGGAACAAGATCATCAATATTTGCTCGAGCCTTTGGGTGAACCACACGTTCCGGAAATCTTTAGAGGAACAAAAACATGGCTAATAGGTTAACCATGCTATCCATTCCCCCCCCCTAAAACTGGGCAGTTAGTCCCAAGTCAGCCCTTCAGTTCGTAAGATCTATTCTTCCGCCGTGTAAAACAAAACCCTGATCCTTCCATACGAAAACTCTACGCTATGCCAATGGTCCCGAATTCCAGCCATGACTACCTAGTAAACTGAAATCACCGTACACCCTCTAAGCACCACTGTAGGTCAATTAACGCTCAAATGCCAACTTCTAACCCAGCCCTCATATTCTCCACCGTCCTGACCCCCACCCCCTTTAGCCGTCCTAGCTGCCCTAGACTCCTTATCTCCCTGTCACACCCTCCATCATCCTCATCTGCACATAGGGCTTCGAGAATCGCTTCTGCTTTCTTAGCCCCTACTCCCTTGAGTAGCCGAATCTGCGCTACATCTCGTGTGTTTACAATGTCAAGCAGCCGTTTGGTCCTTGGAGTGCGAGTAGACTCTTCTTCTAGCGATTTGGGGGACACGTGGACGGCGAATTTGGATTTGGGAGCTTTCTTGGGCTTAGAGTAGCGAAAGCCGTCTGAAGACTCGTAGTCGTCGGCGTCGCTGATTGGTTGGGGGGCATCGTAGTAGTCGTCGTCGTCCGATGTTAGGCGTTGGCTTGTCCTCTGGGGATGCTCTTTTTCAACAGGTTGAGGGTGTGACTCATCCGTTTTTGCTTGTCTTCCATCCTCTAATTGCATCTTTTGCACATCCAAGTCCTTCTTTGCTTTCAGCTTCTCACGTAACCGCTTAATCTTACTATCAAGTTTCGCATTGTTGGGGAAGTACTCTCTAGCCAAAGCATACATCCTTAACGCACTCGAGTCCTCGCCTCTCACGGCGTGCTGTTTCGCCATAAGCAGGAACGTAAGCCCTTGCTCTCTCCCATCATCCTTTCCTTCGATCCTCTGCTCCAGAAGCTCCAGACGTTTTTGGACCTCTTCACTGATTTCCGGGACCGGGGCGATGGATGGTTGATCTAGGGCACGTGTGGCAAGTATGTCTGTGACCTTTCTCTCGATCATGTTTTCGAGAGCTTCCTTTGACATGGCGGGCTCGGGCCTGGATATCATCCGATCGGGACTCCTTCGTTTTGGGGGACGGGAGGCGTGAGAAGAGAAGGACCCTGATGGACGCTTGAGAGGTGAGGAGCGATGTGGCGGCTCTGTACGTATTGGACGAGCTGCATCGTTGGACTGCCGTGCTCTATCCGAATATACAGAAAAGGTCTTTGCTGGTTTGGTGTCGCCTCGCTTAGAGATTAGATTTGGGGCATGTATTGCAGCATTGTGAACAGCAGTAGCCAGAGGTCTCAGAGGCTGTCTCTTTATTGAAGTCCCGGTAAAAGTTGGTACAGCTCGGTGGCATTCTTTGAAGGTTGGTTCGTTCTCAATCTCCCGGACTTCGATCTTTTTCGTTCGGTTCGCAAAGTTCAGAGAGCTCAATGTGTCCAAGTGGAATGACCTGACAGGAGCCAAGTTGAGGATCATGACCGTCATCCCATTGTTCTGACCTAGAGAAAGAATACGGGTCATCTTAGATTCGCGGTAGGGGACCCGCGCTTGCTGCTGACTGATAGCCTCGACGCACTTTGCAAGAACGAAGAGGCTTTTATTGATGCTGGATGATTCTACTAGCCTTTCTTTTCCATTGTCCGTTCTCCGGTTATCCTCTGAGCCTGCTAGGTCAATTGCAGAAGCCGTGCTAACTCGAATCTCCTCGCCTGTGGTGACTGCAATTCTGATGCAGAGTATTGCATGAGAGCGAGATGAGCTTGCGTTAAGCTATATTTCCGAATTAGCACAACTTAAAGCCAGGACTCTTGTGTCCTTACCTTTGTCGCGCTCGTCGATCGATTAATGTTTGCCTGATCGTACAGTTTTTCAAATTCTTTCAAGCTCTCGCAAGGCCTTTCCGTCAAACCTACGACTACGGTTTTGCCTGCATTATCTCGTATTGGCAAACCAGCCATTGTACGTTTCTCAGGCGCCTCGAATAAGTCGAACACTTTGTCATTGTAAATCTCGTAATAGGATAAACCGATCTCTACTTTCGTTTGCCCTGCTGAATCTTTGTCTAGTTTCCTACTTCGGCGATATATTCCAGACAACAACCGTGGAATGACGCCGCGCTCTTGCAGCGTCTTACCACCCCGCATAGTGTGTGTCTTTCCAGTCCCAGTGGAGCCGTAAGCGAATATGGTTACATCGAATCCATTGAACAGGTGTTTGACGGTGGGCGCAACTGCAGTGATTTAGTCAGAAGATCCTTCATGTTTTGTGGTTAGCTAACCTTCATTGTCAAATATTTCCTGTTGATTAGAGTCCCCATCATACACGCTGCTGAATTGGAAAGAAAAATCTTCGCTTTCGTTCTTTGGATTTGGTACCTTGACAACAGTTGGGTGCGCGGCAGTGTCGTCGCTCGCCGCGGAGACGATTACATCTTTGTCTAACTCGTGCCTTTGCTGCGGTCGTATTCTAGCAACGACCCGTATACCCATCACTTGTGCTCTTTCGATGTCCTCCTGTAGTACGTCAGGTCGTTCTTTGTCGCCAAGCCTCAATCCTTGAGACTGATAGTGATATGGTGTTTACACTAAGCGTCGTCACGGCAACGGTGGGATTACATATACGGAAATCGTGGCCGACCTCCCTGCCTTGCAGGCTGGTAGTTCGAACATGACACTCCTAGGTATGATACAACATGATAGTTGACTATCTACAGTATTTCTTGTTTGTCCCATCTCACACTACTGGCTACAGAGGGAATGAAGAAGCTTTTGGGCATACAAATACATGGTATAAATACAGTATGTAAAGACTTGGATGGATCTCTTAGAGTAGGATCACCTCGCTGTAGGTAAGGACTTGTGGGCTGGCTCAAAATTGACCTTCCCATCCGGCCCTACACTGGCAAGACTCATTTTGGGAGGCTTGTTCGTTACTGGTATTTTAGCGGCCTCCTGATCTGAACTGTCGCGTTTGTCCTCATCTCTCAGTGAGGTAAGAGCTGACTGCAGAGCTCCAGCTGGCGCATCGGCAATCTCATTGATGTCTCGTACTGTGAGTATGTCGCTTACTCTTCCTGCTCGTGTCTGCAGGAGAATTGTGATCGGTCCGTGAAATTGCAGGAATAGCTGTGGTAGGTCAGTGTACTATAAACGACTGTCAAGGGCCACACCTACTCTGTCACCCCAGATAGTCCTTCTTGACCACGTGCGTAGGGTGAAGAAAACGTTAGAAATCGCTCGCCAGGTTTCAGACTCTCGCATGACTCTGAAGAACTTTGTATCGGGTAGTATGCCAGAGAAATTAATATCAGGCACTTGTAACCGCAAGGATGAGGATTTCAGCCGATAGGGAGAAGGTGGAGAAGAGTTGATGGAGTACGCTACAACATTACTGAAACATACTTTAGTGAGGGAATTTCAAGGCGGATTAAACATCGTACCCTGGGTGAGCGATATAGTGTTCCCCCACCCCGAGAGTGACCTGGAAGATAGAGCCGCGGCCTGCAAGAGCAAGCAATCCCCTGCCGGTCACCTCGGAATTACCCAAGTATGCGAGGCTCTTCACTGGTCAGCAACTGCGACAAAGAAGTCGAGATGTGGTTGCATACCATTTTTTGATTGATAGTAGGCTTCACCGAAAGAGTTTGTCCCGTCCAAGCAAGGAGTACCCGCTTCACGAGCATCCAATCAGTCGAGCCGTCCATTCTAATGACGGCCAGAGAGCTTATAGTCGATTTAGTAGCTATGAGCGCTGTCATCGGACTTGTAGAAGATATTTTCTGATAGAGAAATGGGATCCCAAGGACGAGTCGGCGGAATGGTGCCAGTAATGAAAGGGTCGAGACTGCCTTTAAGACATTAGAACATAAAAGCAGGATTTACGAACATATAGCTGTAAGCTCACATTCTCTGCCTTCCCTCCGACGCTGATCAGAGTACCGCGTCGAGTGTACAACGGTTGTGATGCGGACAAGGAAATCGAGAGAACAGGAAAGGACGAGCCAAGAACCTCAAATCTGGCATCTATCAATACCATGAGCATATAAATTAGGATAAATTGCGAATTTACGTACCTTGGATCTCCGCACTTGAAATGGAAGTAGGTTCAGACGTGAGAATATCAAGGTTGCTGGAAGGCGCTGTAGAGATCTGCAAGCCTCGCCGTCCAGATACTGAGGGCTGGTTCCTAAGGCGGACCTTTTTGGAGCAGCTCGATCTCCATATGGCAGCGCCGTTCAATATGTGGCGCATAGCTGCTGAGGCCTCAATCTGTCCGCATTTTGGGGAAGGTGAGCCTTGTCACGGCCAAATATTTGGAAAACAAACTATCCCTGTTTAGGGCTAGCATCGGGCTTATTATTTGATAAAGCCGACCTCCACCACTACCATATCGAAGCACTCAAGTATCTCATGTCGGTGGTTCAATTTGTTAAGCGCGCTTTATATTTCCAGATGCGACTTGGGACTATAATACAACTGAATATAATGATGACTACTTGTGACAGGTAAAGACATCACATCCAGCGCATCAGGCGCAACATGGTGCGGCTTGGGCTTTTGCCCAGATTGCATAGTCGGACATACATTCGCCCCCATCCAGTATCGATATTTCCTCTCAAGCAACAAGCGCTAAATCGACAGATACCTCGACAATTTACAAATACTGCCAGAATATGGCAAAAGCAACTGCCTGCAGACCAGAAGGCGGAAGCTCAGATACTTTTAAAAGCTGACTCTCTGGAGAACGTCATGCCGGAGGCGGTGCTAAGACCATCAGATGCGAGATCGCACACAGGGCTGAAGACAGATCCCCTGCTATCAGAGCAGACTGTCTCAAATAAAGAGCAAAGAAAAGCGGATTGGGCAATTATGAAGGAAATGTCAAGATATCTATGGCCGAAGGTAAGCCATGCGTGCAGCAAGGCTTTGACGGGATTGCCTGACGGCAGGTATAGGATGATCTAGGTGCGAAGATCAGAGTTGGGACAGCTCTGGTTCTCCTTGTTGGTTCAAAGGTGTTTTCCAGATACATAGTCACTAGCAAATACCGAAGCTTAAATCAAGACAGATCCTGAATGTGCAAGTCCCTTTCTATTTCAAAAGTATTGTCGATTCTATGAATGTCGACCTTACGGCGCTTGGGGGCACTGCATGGACAGTCGGTGGCGCAATGATAGTGGCATGTACGGAAGAATTGTCTAATTGGTAACGCACTTATAACTTCGTCCAACAGATGGGGCTACGCGAATCGGAGCAGTTATATTCCAAGAGATCCGGAATGCGATCTTTGCAAGTGTAGCGCAAAAGGCCATCCGTCGAGTTGCGTGCAACGTTTTCGACCATCTACTCAGACTGGATCTGAATTTCCACCTGTCGCGGCAGACAGGAGGCCTCACGAGAGCAATCGATCGGGGAACTAAAGGTATAAGCTTCCTCCTGACGTCGATGGTATTCCATATTCTACCTACGGCTCTGGAGATCACAATGGTGTGCGGGATTCTAGTAAGCACGAAGGTATACAGAACGTCGGCTAGCACTGACTGCATCAGACCTACCAATATGGTCCTAAGTTCGCCGCTATTACCGCCGTGACTATGGTTGGCTACACTGCCTTTACAATTCTTACCACATCATGGCGGACTAAATTTCGAAAACAAGCCAATGCTGCAGACAATCAAGCTGCAACAGTAGCCGTGGACTCTCTCATCAACTTTGAAGCTGTGAAGCACTTTAACAACGAGAAGTTTGAGGTCGGGAGATATGACTCGGCCTTGAGGGCCTACGAAAGTGCCTCAATTAAAGTTACCACGTCCCTTGCTTTTCTCAATTCAGGCCAGAACGTTATTTTCTCCAGTGCGCTGGGAGCAATGATGTATTTAGCTGCCGATGGCGTTGCGAATGGTACCCTCACCGTAGGCGATTTAGTCATGGTTAACCAGCTGGTTTTTCAGCTCTCTGTTCCGTTAAACTTCCTCGGATCTGTTTATCGAGAGCTGAGGCAGTCTCTGTTAGACATGGAGACGCTGTTCAATCTCCAGAAAGTCAACATTGCCGTCAAAGAACCTGCCAAGCCCACCCCATTACGGCTGACGGAAGGTGGGGAAATCAAATTCGAGAATGTCACATTTGGTTATCATCCAGACCGACCTATCCTGCGGCATCTAAGTCTGGTTATTCCTGCAGGACAAAAAGTCGCTATTGTGGGGCCAAGTGGATGTGGCAAATCTACCATCCTTCGCTTACTTTTCCGGTTCTACGACGTGCAAGAGGGGCGAATCTTGATTGATAACCAGGACATCCGAGACGTCAGCTTACAGAGCTTACGCGAAGCTATCGGTGTTGTTCCACAGGACACGCCGCTCTTCAACAATACGATCGAGCATAACATCCGGTACGGGAACATGAAAGCTTCGTCGGAAGAAGTGAGAAACGCTGCTAGGAAGGCAAGGATCCACGATATCGTCAATGCTCTCCCTGCTGGGTATGAGACCATGGTTGGAGAAAGAGGCATGATGATATCGGGTGGGGAGAAACAGCGAATGGCTGTGTCGAGGCTGATACTAAAGGACCCGCCGTTGCTTTTTTTCGATGAGGCCACTTCGGCTCTCGATACGCACACCGAGACAACGCTGTTGCAAGAGATCAATAGTATCCTCAAAGAGAAGTCCAGAACAAGTGTCTTTGTGGCACATAGATTGCGTACTATCTTTGATAGCGACAAGATTATCGTGCTACAAGACGGGAGGGTAGCAGAAAGTGGCACACATACTCGACTGCTCGAGAAAGGAGGGCTATACGATCGACTATGGACAGGTAAGCTGCTTGAGTCAAGAAGAAGCAGAGAGCTACTGACAAAACAAACAGCGCAAGATACCTCGCTTCCGGATGTAAGAGATCGTGATGAAGAGGTCAAGGAGCAGCCTCGGTGATGATCAATGTAAGATACGCATCGCTGGCGTTGGATAATGTCATGAGCAACTGGTTCTGGTCTGGATATTTTAGATACCTGCACGTCTGAAATCTCAATCTCAATCTCAATCTCAATCTCAATCTCAATCTCAATCTCATCAATTCAAATCAAATCAAATTAAATCAAACGCTGTTCTGCCCATCGAATTATTCAAGTCTCCAGAGGTTATGTACCAGTCATAGTGATGCGGTTCAAATTTAGCCTCATCTTCATCGTTAGGTTTTGTCATGCATTTCTTCGATGCTTCGGACGTCACCTGTGAGTAGGGTACGAATAAAACCGTTTTTTCTACAAAAAGCGTGTTTCAAACATCCTAGCGGCTTTTTATTGTTTTAAACAACGCTTTATATTATATAAGCATACAAGGGCCATTTATTGGAGGATTACCTCGCTGTCGCCACCTCGCTGTCACCTTCAGCTGCTTCAGCTGCTTCAGCTACAGGCATTTTGACACCCCCCATAGCTCAGTGCCTCTGCAACGAGGTGGTAGGCCAGCCAATCAGACTGTTGCTAACAACTATCGGCAGGTAATCGTACCCGGAAGACGAAATACCGTGCAATGCCTACGCAGTCACCGGCAGATGGCCAAAGGAGCTTCTCGTCAGCAGAGTCATCTGAACCCGTGCGTGAGCTGAAGAAGAGACTCCGCTATACACAGGGCGTTGAAGTCGATGAGGAGGAGCTATGTGAAATGGAGGATAGACTATTGCAGGAGGAAATTGCTATGACCAGGCTAAATCGTTCGAGCGAGGACACCCTCAACGAGTATTTGGATAGCATCATCGACGGCCAGGTGCTTTTGGAGCTTCCTTTACATGGTGAAGGGTTGCCTCAGTTCTCAGACGTGCCAACGTCGCTAAGCCCCTTCGGGTTAGCGCCCTGCTGACTTCGCAGCATACGGGCGGCACGTCTGAGTGCAAACCCCTGTAAGATAGGTTGATCTGCGTTAATTTGGTGACAGCTCGCACAACTTGCCTCGTTAACTTTTGCAAGTCACAACATTCTTGTTTGCGACGCGATCATCAATGCACAACATGTAAATCATAATGTATGTGAACTTGCGATAGTACTTTCACATATGCTCTATCTGATGCGCTTAATTTAAGTATCAATAAAATTCTGTGAGATCGATAAGTTGCGTCGTCGCATCATCGAGTCGACTGCGTGCGATAATTCGAGTAGTCGAACAGCGCGATCAAGAATATGCTAGCTTCGATTTTTTGCTCTCGTCGTCAGATATTTCATGATCATATCATCGACTGAACTTAGTTGAACTTGTATCGTGTTGTGTGATGAAGATTTGATTCGAACCTTCTTTTTAGACTGGCCGCGTCGGGCCGGGTCAGGATTCTTGGCTCGAGTATTCGAGTCGGGTCGAGATGTTCGGCCCGAGTATTCGGGCCGGGTCAGAGGGTTGGAATCGAGTATCGACCCGGAATTCCCGACCCGGCCCGCCAAGACATGAAGGTAGGTAGGTAGATATCCTATTATGGCTCCCTATTATGGCTCCCTACCATGGCTCCCTACCAAATAGCCTTCATGTTTCCCTACCATAGCTCCCCTTCATGGCTCCCCTTCATGGCTCCCTACCAAACAGCCTCCATAGTTCCCCGTCATGGCTCCCTACCATAGCTCTCTACCATAGCCCCCTACCAAAGCTTCCTACCAAACGGCCTCCATGTTCCCCTTCATGTTCCCCTTCATGTTCCCCTTTATGGCTTCCTACCAAAAAGGTAATGCAAAAAGGTAATGCAAAGGCGAAAAACCGGAAAAATTTCTATATTTAGCCCTCTTGACGTCATATTCGATTGCTTGGCGGGTCGGGTCGGGTCAGCGAGTTCTGACCCGGCTCGAGGTCGATACCGAGTCGGGTCATGAGGTTCGACCCGAGTATTCGGGCCGGGTCAGAAGGTTCGACCCGAGTACTCGGGCCGGGTCAGAATGTAGGTATGAAAACCCGGCCCGGCGGTCAGTCTAGTTCTTTTTGATGATCGAGAAAGCGCGCTAAGTTGTTTCGATAGAGCGTTTAATAGAGAGTTCGATAGAAAATTTGATAGAGCGTTTGATAGAGCATTTGATAGAAAGCTCGATAGAAAGCTCAGTAGAAAGCTCAGTAGAAAGCTCGATAGAAAGCTCGATAGAAAGCTCAGTAGAAAGCTCGATAGAAAATTTGATAGAAAGTTTGATAAAGCGTTTGATCGAGAGTTTGGTCGAAAGTTTGATAGAAAATTCAATAGAGAATTCAATAGAGAATTCGATAAAGCGTTTGATAAAGCGTTTGATAGAGCGTTTAATAGAACGTTTGATAGAGCGTTTAATAGAGCGTTTGATAGAGAATTTGATAAAGCGTTTGATATCAAGTTATGAAGAATACTTTCTATTGAGCTAATTAGCATGTGCTATGAAGCATGTATGAAGCATACTATGAAGTAGATCATGAAGCGTAGAACGCTTATTTGAACGTGTCGCATGAAGCATGTTTTGAAGCGAGTAGAATGATGAGTAGATGATCAAGTCGATAGCTGAGTTGATAGCTGAACATGTAGATAGACGAGTAGATAGAATGGTGAGTAGAATGATGAGTAGAATGATGAGTAGGGTGATGAGCATGTAGGGTGGTGAGTAGGGTAGGTAGGCGAGTCGATAGAAATCGTAGAATAGATAAACAGAGCGAACAAAATGTAATTAATTCAATAATACGCTCATACTTTATCGCATCAGATAAGGCGATCGGCAAAGTTCGGTATTATTCCAAAGTTAATGTCAATCAACCAATATTACTGCGGGTTGCACTCAGACGTGCCGCCGTATGCTGCGAAGTCAGCAGGGCGCTAACCCGAAGGGGCTTAGCGACGTTGGCACGTCTGAGAACTGAGGCAAGGTGAAGGGGTCAACCTGCAGGCTAATTAACCCTCTATTAATTTGCTACTATAAATATAAGCCACCCCTTGTTTAAAACCTCCTTCAAAAAGCGTGTATAAAACACGCTTTGAGCTAGCCTAAAGAAGGTAGTCAAAAAACATGTTTTAAACACGTAGGTACCTGTAAGGGATCGTTGCTCACGGGGGCCTTCGCTCAAGCCACGCGACGGTGACGCGAGTCGCCGAATCCCTGTAAGGGTTCAGCCAAAGCCTAAAGGGGAAAGCCTACTTGGACCTCACGTGCACCTTTACCTTTCAACGTTCGTCTCAAATACTCCTCACTCCCCTTCACCACCATTCACATATACCGCTCTACATACCTACGAGTAATTCGACAGCAACTGCTCTCCCTGCACTCGAGATTGTGCAACCCTCACCTCCTATCCAACCCTTACGCATCCCAGAAATGGGCTTCATTGAAAAGATCCAAGATAGTCAGTCCCTCCACTTCTGCCCCTTCCTCTCGTCCTTTTTCGACCCAACACTCCAAACCTCCGTGCTCACACCCCACAGAAATCGAATATCTCCGCCTGGAACAACGCTATACGAAACGCAAGCCGCGTGCCGCCTTCGCCAGCGACGCTCAGTATAAAGACGGGGAATACGTTTACAGCCCCACCGGCTCGACGAACACGGTTACTGGAGGAGGGGGCAGAGGAGGAAAAGGGTGGGTGGGGGGTGTGGGGGTGAAGGTCCAGGAAGTCAGGGGGAGATGATGGGTTGGGGATAGGGTTGTGGGTCGCTTGAGATTCCAAGGTTAAGGGGGAAGGCGGGTTGTTGATGGTGCATTAAAAGGGTGTTGCAATACTAGGGGGTTCTGGTCCTGCATCATTTAGCGCTTGGAGGGCTTCTGTACTGGCATGTAACTCGTTTGTGCCAGCTGCTTGTTTGGCTTGATGCTGACGAGATTTTATATAGGATATGGCTGGCACGAACATGATACTTGGTTTTAATTACAGCTTTCTCGTCCACAGTATCTACATCTGAAATATACAATTGAGTCAAAGCTGTACCGATGTCGCACATTCAAGCTACATTAGACAATTGACATACATGATCGAGCGAGTACACTATGTCCCTGGGAAGGAGATGGTGGTCTGGCCGCGCTCTGGGTCCCGCATCCTAGGGATAGATCAGTTTTGATCATCAACTAAAAGGACATGGTATACGAACTTGATGATCTTAACATCCGGCCCCGAATCGACATTGCCCATTGACTGCGGCGTGATGAGAATGAATTGTTTGCCCACAGACTTCCTTGCTGCGTTGACCTACCCCGACTATGAGCCATGTGACAGGTCTAAGGGTTTAAAGTCTTACCATTAATTTCATACTGACATCTCGGTTTACACTGTCCATGAAGACATCACTAACTTTGGTCAGCTCATGACTCAATCAACGTAGGGATACAATGCGAAAAAACTTACAATTCGTCAAGGCAGCGAATAGGCGCGCCCATGGCGTCCCAAAGAGATAGCAACAGACAGATGGTGGAGAAGGATTTCTCGCCACCCGAAAGAGTTTTCGTCTCACGACCTTGACCACGCTGGGTGGTCTCGTCAGGTTCAACCTGCCGCAAAATCAGTATTGTCTCGAATGGCGCTGTTGGTGGAGGACGAGGGCAGTACGTGTAGATCGAGCTTCTTCTCTTTATGGTTCGCAAGTAATCTGCCTCGAAAACTACGCTCACTTAGCAAATAAAGGAATTGTAGTCTAGCACGTGCGGTGATGGCTTTTTGGAAATACTTCCATCGTTCCTTGCGGTTGACGAGCGTCTGTTTCAACATCTACGGGCGGATCAGTAACACCTCCGTGCTCAAGAAGTTCTTCAATCTTACCTGTGCAAGTTGCTCCACATCGTTGACTTGCTTTTTTGCTTGTTGAAAAGCCGTCACCGCTGCTGTAGCATTTTCGGCGATTTGCTGCTTGCTACCGCCTATCCTGTCCTCATATTTCTTCAAGTCGGTCACGAGTTTTTTGAGCTTGTTGTCAATACTTTTGCCAGTCTCGCCAGCATCGACAGGCACCCGTGGGCATATCGCATTTGCCTGCTCAATGAAGCTTCGGACCGTTTGGCTTTTCTCTTCACGTTCCCGCTCTTTGACTTGCATGCGCGTATGTTCATCTTCAATGGTCTGTAGCGCTTTGTTCTTCGCTTGCAATGCAGCCAGCCGCTGGTTCTCCAGTTTCGTCGCTTTACTTTCAGCCTTGAGAACCTTGGCCTCTGCTTCAGCAATTTGAGCGTCCATCTCCGACATCTGCTCCCTTGAGATTTTCATTGCGTCTGTGGCCTTATCAATGGCATTGATAGACTCTTCGTAAGACCCTTCATGCGTGCTCTTTTCTTCCTCAGCCTCCCTCAAATGGTCTTTCAAGGCGTCTAAGCGACTTTCTTCAATGGCATCACGATCCAAAGCGTCTTGCAGGTCTCCTACAATGGTTTCAGCCCTCTGCAGGACAATCACAAGCTCTTTCTGCTGTCTATTATGTGCCACTATGGCTTGATTGCACCGGGTAAGATGGTTTTGCCTATCTCTTCGGTTCTGCTCGATGTCGTTGAGTTCAGCTTTAAGGCTTTGAAGTGCCTCCCGTTGGGACCTGGAAGCATGAGCACCAGCAATTCTCGAACCACGGTCGGAGAAACTCACGTTATTTGATATTCAACGTCAGTTTTCATACGTGGAACACCAGTGAAAGGATCAATATAGCCTTGCGCCAAAGCACCACCATACCCGTAATTGAGTCTGAGTCCTGCCCCTGGCTTGACGTTTTGGGTGAAGCATTGTTTGACGTTTGGTAATCTGCTCGCTTTCATTTTAGCAATCGCCTCGCCTCGATTCTCCATCAGAATAGTCTGCTCGATAGCTTGGTTGATAATCAGCTGCTTCCTGACAAGGTCGTTGTCAATCTGGTGCTAGATCAGTATGGAAAGGCAGGATTGCGCCAGTGGCTTACCTCGAGGACCCTGAGCGATGTATCAAACTCTGGGTAGGGCTCATGATTCGTAGTATCAATCAAAGCATTGTTTCCGATGAGAATAGGGCAGATACTGCGTTTGTTAGAAGTCGAGACACTTAGGTAACTACTGCACGATGTAACATCTCACCATCCAAGTCTCTGCATCAGACCCAAGAGTCTATTTTGGTCTTGCTTGCTTGTTACCACAAAGCTATTCAAAGCTCCTCCGAAAGACTTCTCAAGAACGCTGGACCATAGGGGCTTCAGTAAGCGAGCATGACTTCCTATAGGACCCACTGGCTGCTGCTGAAACCCGTCATCTTGCCGTATGGCACTGAGAAGGCGTGGCATATTGGCATTGTAAGCGCCTTGTCGCTGTCCACGGTCCTTTATCAAAGCATCCAACCGCTGTTCACATTGCTGTACTTCGGTCCTCTTATCTTTCAGTGGTCTTTGTAACTCTTCAAGGTCGATCTCAGCCTGTCTCTTGTCCTCTTCCAGTGCGCCAATCCCTCTCTCGTGGTCCCCTAGTTTACTCCAAGCATCAACGACGCCGGCTCTCTTCTCCTCAATTTCTGCGATTCGCCTTGAATGACTCCCACCATTTGCGTCGTCGAGCCGGCGGTTTTCAGCTTCAATGTCGGTCTTAGCCTTTGTGATTCTGCCCTCCGCAGCTTTCATATGGTCCTTGATCTGCCGCTGTTCTGCCTAGTCCTAAGATCAGCGCAGCTTTCATATAAAACTCTAGATATGCTATTACCCGAAGACTCATCACATCAGCTTTGAGTTTATCAAATTCGACCTTGGCATTATCCTTCTCCTCTAACATGGGCGCCCGTTCAGCTCTGACATTTTCGACCGCGCTTCTAGCGTTTTCATGGGCCTCATCAGCACTGGTGAACACATCCGCAGCCTCAACGGCTTTTGCTTCTGCTCGTCCAATCACGACTTGGGCCTTGCGGAGATCGGTATCGTACGACGCCACGTATCTTTCTTGCTCTTCTACTTGAGCCCATGCCATTTGATGCGAGTAATTCTGGATCTTAGCCCGGAGTGAGTCTTGTTTATCTGACAGCGCGAGCAGTGACCTCGCTTTCCGTGCCTCTTCCTCGAAAACTTTCAAGTCATTTACCTGCTTGAAAAGATCTTGATCGATCTTGTCAATGCTTTGTTCTATTTGAAGGTAATCTCCGTCGAGGTGCTCCAACTGAGTTCCTTTCATGAAGAATTTGTACTTCTCCACTGGAGATGAGTTATTCAAGAACTGCCGTGCCATATCTTGGGTCAAAACGTTCATAGGGTTGTCGATTTGAAGAGCGAAGTAATCGCATATCTCTTCTAGATCACTTTTTCTCGTCGAGATGAGCCTCCCAGTCGAAGTTTTTAATTTGAAGCCACTACTTCCGGTCCGTGAGAAAATCCGCTCGACGATAATAGAATCTCCATAGACCTCATGCTGATAGGCACTGCTGGCGGTGTTCTTGATCTTGACACTCAACACACAAGATCTGATGACATTAGTGCCATGTGGAGCGTTTCAGTGGGCTCAGCTCACTCCTGTCCTTCCTTTATGAAGCTTTTCAAGCTTTGGCCCCGGTTCGTCGCCGTTGCTTTTCCACCAAGACATATCGTTATCGCCGTCAAGACCGCGCTTTTGCCGCTCCCGTTGTGCCCGATGATAAAGTTGATAAGGGGACCAAGGGTGACTTCAAGATAGCCATGGCACATGAAGTTGGTACAGGTGACTGATTCCAGGATACCATTATCTGCAGGCTCATTATCCAGCTGCTTCTTGCTCCGTTGCTGCGTAATAAATTGTGTAGCCTGCTGTTCCAAAACGTCCTCGTCCGTCAATGCCTGGGAGTCATCACTGTCGGAGCTTTCGCTCGAGACTCGAGCTTTCTTCCTCTACAAGGAGGTTAGCATGTACTAGCTTTGCGAAGATGGACCGTAGACTTACAGAATCCCGTCGTGGGTTTGAAAGCGTGCTTTCGACATCGGAATCATCCGCCTCCTCGTCGTCTTGGGGAGACCGCAAGCGCTTCATCGGTGCCATTTTCGATCGAAATGACAGCACCTTACATGATATGAAAAGGACCTACCTCACTATCCAATCTTGCGAATTTGCGATTTCTAGGGTGACGCGTAGGCGTGACGCGCTAGCGGGAAGTTATAGCCGATCTAGGTGACCGTATCACGTGCGTATCACAATTTGATACTAAGGTATCATCCTGGAGAAGCACTCCAACTACATTACCCTCTACATACTCAACTCATCCAAACAATGATCTAATAAGTATTCACCACCCCCTAAAGGAAATAACAATGCTCCTCTATCCAAGACGTTGTGGAAGCCTTGCCGTAAAACCTACCGCGAGTTGTCAAAGCAGCTATCCGCAGTTCAGGTACATGATAGAGCGGGGAGATCACAGCACCTTATTCGCTGCCCTACAACGCACGAACCCTTCGAATGCGGCCATAGATTGTTGAGCTTCTCGGACAACTTATTCATATTAGGACTGGTTTTAGCAATTGCCTGCCTCGATTTTCCTAACAGGGCATGCTTCAATCTTGCCCTCAGATCTTTATTTGATCAACTGAGTATCACATCTTCGATGCCTTTTCTCCATTATAGCAGTCAAGGCTCGGTAGAATTTTGCTCTCAACTCGTTGGTGTCCTCGAGACCCACGCTCACTCTCACCAGGTCAGCTTCAACCCCGAATTTGGCGGCCTGCTATCGTCAGCAAACCCACCCGGGTTTAATACAATATACTCACCCATTGAAGTTCCTGGTAGTGGGCTAGCAAGACATAAGGCGAACTAATAACGTCAACTCAATGTTTTCCTCCAAGCCCCCTCAAAACTTACCTCAACGTAAAATTCGTTCCAAGACTAGGGCCTTTATCTGTCTCAAGTTTATCGTAGAATACGGTAGCGTCTTCGGTCGAATGAAACGTTACGGAAAGAAGCCCGCCATAACCTCCGTTGGGATTCCGACAATGGTCGTAAAATGGGCGTGTTTCGTTGAATTTAGGATAGTAAACTCTCTTTACTATTCCTCACGATCAGTAAGACTTCTTCTGAATTTGGTCTTCCAACCTACCAACTGGCGAAGCAAGAAGGGTCTGGCATATAGCTTCCGCGTTTACGTTTATTCGTTCTATTCGCGAAACAAAATCTCGACTATTTCTTTCCATAAAGATAGCATCTTCAGCCCAGTAATTATCTTCATACTCTTTATTAATGGTTGTCTTTAATCGGTTATAGTATTTGCCATTGGGGTTGAGTATAGAACTTATAGAATCATCAATATCTTTCTTCCACCCATCTTGCCGATATGAATGCTTACCAGCCACCCATCACATTGCTGTCGCCACTGAAAATTTTTGTGAGACTGCTGACGACCACATCTGCGAAAGGTAGAACATGTATATTCATAAAATTTCCTATGGTCTCATCAACCACAACAGCAAAGTCATAGTGATTGGCCAGTGACCGAATGCGCTCGATATCGGGAGATGCCAAAAGTGGGTTTCCTGGGAATTCGCAAAATAGGGCAAGGAACTTATCCCCGTTCTGACAACGTCGCTCGAGGTCGTCAAGATCTTCTGAGGAACCATGTCCGTAGAAGACACACCCAGGCCCCCACTTTTCTAATATCTTGAGGGTATCAATATAGGGGAATCTCGAGTGGGTCAGCTAGCAGGCCACGAAAATGGCTGACATACACGACTCACCCATAGGAGATGCTCTTCCTTGCTCCCCTACATGCCATCATGATCTTATGGGTATTGAAGATGGAGCTCATACCACTCGGCCATAGGTAAACATCTTCCGAAAATCCCTGCACTTGTCTTGTGCGTAGTGGTGTTGCTGCTACCTCCAGTGCCTCATGCAGATCCACATCCGCGGTCAAAGCACCGGCTATCCGCCTGCGTATGGCTGATTTCGCATTAGAAGCCAGTGACACATCGAGATTTCTACCGTAACGCTCCTCTAAGAATTGCATATGCTCCTTGCCGTCTAAGCCTTTCATGTTTGCTGCTATCCCGTTGCCATTCTCGGATATTTGAGAGGCATTTTGAGGACCAATCCCAAGCATTTCCTTCTGATACCTTCGTGGACCTTTGCCTAACTCATGATGGCTTATTGAGAGCTTCTCGGTACGTTCATCACTGGGGTTCTTTGCTATCAAATAGCCATCATCGAATGCCTTGTGGCAAAGCTCTGCACGCCGACTGGAAATGCCATCTCCAGTATGTTGCCAAAAGGCCTTTGCAATATTTGAATATTTGCTTGGAAACAATAGAGCAGCCAGGGTAGGTAAAACACTCAGCCCAGGATCTTTGCCAACATTGAAAAGAGTATTTGACTGCGGAAAAAGTTCCAAGATTCTGACATGCTTTTCGGTGTCCAACGTAGGGACTTGCTGCTTGAAAAATGTCACGCATCTTGCTGCAATGCTATAAGACGGAAAGAGATATGTCTGTTCCGCGGAACAGGCGTACTTCTTGACAATAGCATCTGCAAGGTTTGTTATGATGCTGTCTATAAAAAATCTGCCGCCAACTTGATTTAGCACTGACTAGCGGAAGAGTAAAACTACACATGCTGACCTTGGATATCCATTTTTCATTTTGCTCACTACCCACTCTTCGCCTTCCTCGTAGCCCACACATGATCTCCATGTTGGCAAAGATACACTTACGGCCTGGAACACTTTTTTCAATTTTACACTTTCTCAGCCAATATGCCTGAAAGAATGACCTACATGTGGAGTATCCGGGGGAATTGCCTGGCCGATTACTTTAGACATGATAAAGTTTGAGTGTAAGTATTGTTATCATGTGGATATTTGAAATGACGCAAATCCAGCACATGGCTGACGGGAGGACCCGGAGGCTCAAAAAAGATCTACAGTCCGTGCGTCAAAGAAATTAGCGAGATAAATTCTACGAGTAGGCTTTGTGGTAAACTTCCCCCAGGGTAGCTTCCCTACGATACCGACTTAACACTCGTTGTAGACCTGACTACAAATCTGGCTCATACCCCTCTGGGCCAATCTACCCCTCGCTATGGCAGCGCATGCCACCAAAAGAAGGAAAGTGAATTACCCAGCAAGATCTGAGAACGAGGATGGACGTGGCGCTAGCGACAATGGCTCGGCAAGTTCGACAGATGATGGTGGTGCCGTGGTTGAGGAGAATAATACTTCAGGTATAAGACATAATGCTCGTGAAGGCGCCAAGACACGCCTGGACGAAGTGGGTCAATTCGCCAGCGGTGCATACAACTCGAATATGTTCAAGCTACAAATGGACGAGCTGCTGGTGAAGGTGCGGCCGAAGTCCGAAAAGCGGATGTCGAAGGTCGAAAACGCTTTGCGCAAGCTCAAGAGCATCATTGAAAGTATACCGAGTCAGGAAGCATTACCGGTAGGTTATCAGATCGGGTCTCAATAGATAGTTCCTCTGATTGAGAAAATGTCCAAATTAGATTCCAGAAGCAGAACACAAGATGAAATCTCACCAGATCCGCATTCCTTTTCCAGAGCCCCGTCCAGGTATTGAGGCGAAATATACGCTAGCATACGCTAAACCGATCAACGTTAATGTCGTTGGAAGCTATGCTCGGAAGACTGCTATAGAGGTGGATGAACGGCTTATGGTTGATTTGGCGGTCACGATGCCCTCAGTATGAGCCTCCAAACATGCCAGCCCAACGCCGCTAACTCAATCCGAAGCACATTTTCCAAGAAAAGGACTTTCTCAACTATAGATATTTTTACAAGCGAGCATATTATCTAGCCTGCATTGCTGCGGGCATTCAAGAGGCAAACCACTGTTTAACTTGTCTGCAACATACCGCATCCAGAATCAAGCTTCCATTGTCGGAGGGCTGCAACTTTGTTATTAACTTTGCCTATCAGAGTGATAACCCCCTACAACCGATCATAACCATTGACCCTGACCTATGTGAGTAATTTTGACTTCCCTATGGAGTGATGACCGTGCTGAAGTTCTTGCAGATGCTGAACATGATGACTTTACAAATTCAAAATGTCAGATCAGAGTCATTCTTGCCGCTAAGGAAGACCTGTTTCCTATCTCAAAGACGTTACCTGATAAAATTTGTATTCGGGTCAAAGGTGGCAACGTTTCTTCTTCATGTACATCAGGTCTACCGACGCCGCTCCACAACGCAACTCTAAGGTCAGAGTGCTCTTCTCTACCTTACTTGGAATTATTGCATGCAGCTTCTTTGCGATCTGACGCCTTCGGAGACGCATGTCTTCTAGGCAGTATATGGCTTCAACAACGCGGGTATGGCGCAGGTGTTACCAATGGGGGCTTTGGTCAGTTCGAATGGGCCTGCATCATAGCCCTCCTCATGCAAAGTGGGGGTGCAAAGGGAAGGCCTATGCTGTCAAGCGGCTATAGCAGCTATCAACTATTCAAGGCGGTTTTGCAATTCTTGTCTACAAGAGATCTAGTGCTGGACCCCCTTTTCATTCAGTCTAATGGGCTAGCATTGGTAGATAATAAGAAACCAGTCTTTTTTGATGGTGCCCGAGGACACAATGTTCTTTTCAAGTTGACGCCGTGGTCTTACACAATGGTAGGTTCAGCAGGAACCCTTGCATTTTGATCCGAGACTGATTCGCCCAGCTACGGCGGGAAGCGAGCATCACACTAAGAGCATTGAGCCAGACACTCTCTGATGGTTTTGAATCATCTTTCATCACGAAGAGTGACACTCTGATGCAGCGGTTCGACAGCATTTTGAAGTAAGCACTCGCGTTCCCCTATCGGAAGTATGAAAGCTAAAACATCCCTAGTCTGTCCATAAGTCAGACATGGATCCCGAAGTCCAGGGATCCAGACTGTATTGATAGAGATCAACAGTTCTGTCAAGAGGCATACAATGCACTGCTGATTGCACTTGGCGATCGCGTAGACGTCATATATCCGATTCGCAGCAAATGCCCTGCCTGGGCTACGGCTTTGGAAAGTATATCAACGGCAACTGAGCCAAGTGTAGCTATAGGACTCCTGATCAATTCCGAGCAAGTCAGCCGAGCAATAGACAAGGGTCCTTCAGCCGAAGACAAGCACGCTGCCGCTGCGTTTCGGAAATTTTGGGGCGACAAAGCGGAGTTGCGTCGCTTCAAAGACGGAAGCATCATAGAGAGCTTGATCTGGAACGGTTCAAGCGCGGAAAATAGTGTTCTGCAGCAGATCGTTCAATATACTATCAGGCGTCATCTTGGGCCAGATATTGCGAAAGGCATCCAAGTCATGGGAAACGACTTCGGCCAGCTGTTGTCTGGAACAATCTCAGGTGGCTCTGATTCTACGTTAATTTACCAGCCTGTAATGATAGCTTTTGGGACCTTTGAAAAGGATTTGAGAAGTTTGGAGGGATTACCGCTCCAAATACGGCAGGTTTCCGCTGCAGGTCCTGCCCTGCGCTACGCTTCATTCAATATACCGATATTACGCCCTGGAGGTCCTAAGATGGAGCCAGCAGACATCTACCTACAATTCGAAGGATCAGCGCGCTGGCCCGACGATATCTCCGCAGTTCAAAGAACCAAAATTGCCTTCCTTCTCAAAATTGGGGAGCTCCTCGAAGATTCAATCGATGGTTTAACATCACGGCTAGGCTTAGAGAACGAAAAGCACATATTCCTGAATATCGCCTTCCTCGACATAACCTACCCAACAGGCGCCATCTTCCGTCTCCGCATCCACCATGAGCGAGAGTTGAGTCTTCTGGAACGCTTGCTAAAAGACAAATCCTATGGCCAAGGACGAAGGGAAGAAATAGCCCATGCGGCTTCAACATACAAGCGTAACTTTGTCCAAGACCCCTTGCATTCCCAAGCCGTTCGTAAACTCAGTACTCGCTTCCCCCTCCTCTGTCCGTCGATGCGTCTAATAAAACGGTGGCGTGACTCGCATCTCCTTTCCCCACATATCAGAGATGAGCTCATCGAGCTCCTTACCATCCGTACATTCTTGCATCCTTACCCATGGCAAGCGCCGGGAAGCTTAAGGACTGCATTTCTGCGGACATTGACGAGTATCTCGAAATGGAACTGGCGCTCTGAGCCTCTCATCGTCGATTTTAATGGGGAGCTTGCTAGCGAAGACATTGATTCCATCACTTTACGCTTTGAAGCCTGGAGAAGAATCGACCCTGGTATGAATCGCATTATCATGTTTGCAGCTTCGACTCTAGATCCCGATGGGGTGACGTGGACCGAGCAAGGCCCCTCGAAGGTCGTTGCCGCTCGATTTACGAGTCTGGCGAGGGCAGCTTGCAAGGTAGTTAAGACGCAAGGTCTAGACGTAGAGGCACAAGCGTTATTTGTGCCGTCGTATGCCGAGTACGACTTTTTAATTCACCTCAATCGTAAACTCGTTGGGCAAGGCAGTTGGCCGGGAAAGAAGCAGCTCGGATTCAAGAATCTTGAGCTACAATCAATCGACGACAACACCCTCGTCGCATTTGATCCTACGGAGTTGTTCCTGGATGAGCTTTCCGCTATGTACGGCAGTAACATCGTGTTCTTCTACGATGCTCATAAAAGGTCGATGATAGCTGGACTGTGGAATCCGCAAACGGGCTCAAGGCCGTGGAAGGTTAACATGTCGTATTCTACCTTGCCGTTTGCCCAATCTGAAGGGGAAGAAACGATGATAAGTATTAACAAGAGCGCAATTTTGAATGATATCGCGAGGCTGGGGGGTGATATGGTGTCGAGAGTGGAGTCTTTGCGATAAAAGGAAGATATAGCGCGATGAAGATGTCAACCCGAAAGCTCATGGTATACTCATATGAAGTTCAATTAAGAATAGTATCGGTATATCAATGCTACCAGCCTCGCTATGCAGGAAACGAGTACTCCATATCCCACTGTAATGTCCAAGCCTTTCTTCGATGTCATCGATATGTCAACAGCTTTTGACCAGTCTTTCCTTGCACCTTCTGCGAAGAAAAAGCACAATATTTGTCCTTGATAGACACCACCTCGTATACGCCTTCGTCTGACGCACGGACCGTCATAGCGTAATGGTGTGAGACCTCGCTTTTGGTTTCCAGTACAACCGATTTCTTCCCCTTAGCAACGTTTGTGCTCCTTGTGTATCTACAATTCGTTAGCTCAATTCAGAAGATGCTAAATTAGGTCAGACGTACATGAATTCAAAGGGCGGGGTTCCCCCGAATTCGAACAGTATTTCGGCCTCTCCGCCCTCCTGGATATCAACAGTTGCGGTTCTACCCTTGCTGACCCTTACATTTGGCATCTCATGTATCACCTTGGTAATCTCCACTAGTGCTTTGCAAGCATCTGTGCTTCTTTGATCGCTAATGCCCGTGATGGTGAATTCCCCAGGCTTTTCGGCGATCCGTCGGAAATTTGTTGTAGGAACAGAGGCCTTCCTGTCTCGGCTTTCAAAGGTGTAGAATACGTTGAAAGGTGGCGTGCCCGACAAGGTGAAAGATATACGATCGCCCACACAGTAATCGGTTTTTGTTTCAAGAGGAGAAATGCTCGGAATATCGGCAACGCTTACCTGTACGTGCGGAGCGTCGAAGTCCGTTTTCCGTTGGCAGCCACGCGAATCTCGAACTTTGCGAATTGTCACCGCGTGAGTACCAAGGGCGAGGACCCTATGTGGAATATGGAAGTCGTATTGATTCGACCCGATGTTCGGTATGTTGACGGATTCGGGTTTTTTTGTTGCATGGTGCTTAATCTCGATTTCTAAATAGAAGGGAGGGAGCCCAGTCAAAGTCATCGGTATAACTTCATCACCGGCTTCTTCTTCTTTGCAATACTTGTACGTCTTTCCAGCATTACCAAAGCGAGCCGAAGGCCTAGGATGAACCCGCTGTTCCACAGCGAACGGTCGATATCTGCGAGCGTCATGACTATAGAAGCCATCGCTCAGCTTGGTAAACTTGTACTCATACAACCCGGGTTGAGAAGTCTCCATTTTGAGAGAGTCAATTTTGAGACCGGCAGTGGATTTCTTGACGCTCATCGATTGCGGACCGTGATCAGGCTTAAGACGTTGATGGTACTCGAAGGCGAATGGTGGTGTACCAGTAAAGGTAATGTCCGTTGCATCTTCATCACCTTCACAAACATCCTTCTTCACGTGCCTACTTTTAGACTTTTCCTTTGTAACCAGAATACTTTCGGCCACATCCATGGCAGGACGAGGGATCCAGCATACCTCAAACTTCGCGGCAGTTTTGTCCACGGAGCCTGGACAAGTCATATCTTTTACATCGATTATTTCGTAGGTACCTTCTGCATCAACTTCGATGTGGGCGTTGCTGTCTCCAACCCACTGGCTTACAACTTTTTCCTGCGGGTCATCTAAGTTACGATACTTCACAATCCAATACGTATCCCCTTGAAGCTTAAGGGGCAAATTGACCTTCTTGCCCTCCAGTGCTAAAACAAGTTGTTTACCCTCAATCTTACCAAAGGAAGCTCTGGGTCTTTGAAGGCCAACAACAATCTTGGCCTCTTGCTCTAAAGAGATCTTACAACCGGAGCTGTCTGTAATGCCAGTGAGAGCTAGTGTATACTCTCCTCCCTTCATTAGTCTCTTGGTAGTAAGCTGATAATCCTTTGATTGTAGGTCATCAACTGTGTATTTCTCCCGCCCGCGGTTGTGAACAATCTCATAATCAAGACTCCAAGGAGGTTCCCCAAAGAGATGGACATTTAAGGAAACAGACTCTTCAATACACGCCCTCATCTCAGGCTCTGCGACAGTAAAACGAGCAGAGGCCGGAGGCTTGACATCCTGCTGCAGTCTGAATTTCTCAGATACAAAGGAACGAGCGTCTTGATATACAGCATCACTAATCCGGATAAACTCGTAGGTATAGCGGCCTGCTTGCGAAGGCTGCAGCACCAACTGCGTGTGAAGATGCTCGCTTACTGTGTGATGCTCCATTGCCTTCCCATCCCCGCGGCGGATGGTATACCAGATCTGGAACGGGGGGGTTCCAGTAAGGTCCAAATCGACCAGGAAGCCGATTGAGTTCCCAGCACATCTGTCAAGAATGTCTTCGGATCTAATTTCCAAACTTGGCTCAGGAGGGTTTATGAGCAAACAAGAAGACGGTTCCAAGACTTCGCCACTGCACCATTCGCTTCTAACAGACGTTAATGTGTAGAGGCCTGGCTTTACGATATCCATCCCGTGACGACTGTTTTTAACAACGACTTCAGCACTTGGCGCTTCATCGGCATGCTCCTGATTCGAGGGTATCTTGTCTTGAGGTGTAAACCGATAGGAAATTGCGTAGGGTGAGTCTTCAGGCCCACCAGATCCCGTCGAGCTGAAATACATTGGCAGTGAGGCGGGCCTTCCGCTTGCGACCATAATGGGATGATGCGAATCACATCCACGGAGTGCAACTCTCGGGCGTTCATGTACAGAGAAGATCTGTTCTAATGGGCTAGATTTTGAGTACTTGTGCTGGCTTGGTTCATTGGATCTTGAATTAGAGTACTCCACAGTATTGCCGCATGCATCTTGCACCTCATCAATCGAGTACCGCCAACCTCCGCTTACACCGAGAGATTCGTTTAAGGGGTTTTTGATAGTTTGAGCACGTGCCCAGGAAACATCCATGCTTGCGGACGGGTCTAAAGTGACAAGGGTGCCAGATGTCTTCTGCCGCACTGGTGGCGACACTAGATTGTCTGGATGTATGCTAAGAGTAGCTTTTCCAGTATCCTCCTTGTTAACGGTCTTACTGTATTTGATCTTCAGTGGTGGTGTACCTTCTACTTGCAGGTAGAAGTCCGATAGATCGCCTTTGCACTTGTCCTTTCTTACAGATGTGACAGACGCAATGGGGCATTTGACAACCAATGCATCTGACAACCTTCTCTGCACCTCGAGCTTTGACTCGTCAACCACTCTTTGAAGGCGGTATAAACCAGTTTCCATTACGGCGTATCTGAGTTGTAATGGGCCTGAACGATCACTTCGAATAATATCTTTCTCTGCTTGTTTCTTGAGCTTCTTGATCTCCTTGCGAGCAATTATAATTGTCTCGTTAGTGTTGGTGTCCAGATCGACTCGGAGCAGTTCGATCAGGATTGGGTTTGTTTGATTGATACTGATGGGTATAGTGACTGATGATTTTGAGCTTCCAAGACAAAAGGGAGTTTTCTCGGGGTTGAGCATAGCAGAACTATACTCCACAGGTCAGCCAACCATTATCTGCCCTTCGAGATTGAGAATCAAACCCTTCAGGTAGAATGTGAACGATCTGTTTTCCAAGGATCAATGATGAATTGTGTAATATTGACGCTGGCTTGACGCTTCTTTCTGATACAGCTAATTCTCGATCATAGAGGAGTTTTGTGAATGCCACCAGCCAAGCTTCTAATGGGATCTGCTTCGTTGATTAGCGATTTTTCTCACGCTCAACGAACTGAGACCTGACCGGTATGCGAAACATTAACAAAGCATTCATGACAGCATGCAGAACGAAAAGTAGAGTCATAGTTGAAGATGACCACTGCAGCCACGGAACCCTCAGACCGGGCAAACCATACAGGAAGACACTGTCCATTGCGACCCATTTCATGAATAGCCATAGCGAGTCTGTCTCGTCTGACACCAACTTGAAGTAATCGTAGAAACGCCAGCTCGTAAAAGCAACATAAATGCCCAAGATGTACAATCTCTGGGTAGGAGCGTCCAGAACATTGTAAGGGATCATTGGCGCATTGGCGTCGTCACTGGGCTTTGCCGTCTTTGGCAAAGGTGATGTCGGGCCTTGAGCTCCCGGTTTCGTGGCATTTTGGTTGTTATGGTCCGTAGCACTGCCTGGCGTTGTGGGGAACGCTGAGCGAAGGCGGGGAGTGTTCATGGCATCCTTCTGGGAATAAAAGTAAGAAAACTTCTGGGTAAGCGCGCGACGTGTCCGATGCTAGTAGTTGTTCCGCGGAGTGAATTATAACATCGTTTCAGGTAGCTATAGACCCAACGCAGCAAATGTAATGAAGTGAAGGCCTTAACGTCTCTTGAAGATCCAATTAGGAAGCCAGACTACAAAGATATCACAGCGGCGCGTTTGAAAAATGCAGCCGCCAAAAACGCGCCGCGCTTATGTCGCTTGACATCGATCAGGAAACTTCAACGTCCTCTTAGAATCTACCCTAGTGATGGATACCCAATTTTAAGCTCACCTGCTCTTTAATATTCGCGAGAGCGGAGACTTAATTCACTGGATGTCTGAAAGAGGATGCGTCATTGGTGTTAAAGCATGTGACAATGGCGTTTTACCAGGAAACATATATTCGATATCAACCTCATCTACCAGCCCTGAAGCCTCCGCCATAGGCGCAGAGATCTACAATGGCAGAAGCTGCAAAGAAGAGACGTTTGAATAAAGTGTGCAGCGCTTCACCACCTTCTACGAAGAATAAGATATTTCCCGAAGAGCCTTTAGCTCCAGCTACGACTAGAGACAAGCAGAACTGGAAAGGCTTTTGCGAGATTGAGTCAGAGCCAGTAAGTGCATGGCAGCGAAGTGTTCATCTACATATCAAGTATTGATAGATATTCAGGCTTTCTTCAATGTTATGCTCAAAGATTTTGGTGTAAGGGGCGTAAAGGTGCAAGAGGTTGTTTCTTTGGACGAGGAAATTCTCACCTTCCTTCCGTAAGTACAGATTGCATTACGATCTGCCAGGGAAACCTTCGATTTTTCTGAACTCAGAAGATAGGACGCCTATTTACGGCTTGATCTTTCTTTACAAATGGCATGAAGAAAGTATAGACGAACAAAAAGAGAAATGTCCCGATAACGTTTGGTTTGCCAATCAAGTCAGTGATAACGAATTCCGTCCCAGCTGCCTTGTCACTGATTGTCGCAGACCGTAAAGGATGCCTGTGCGAGTGTTGCCCTTCTAAATATCGTCAACAATGTTTCTGGCCTGGAGCTTGGGGATCATCTGCAGGCATTCAAGGACTTCACCACAGATTTCAACCCTGTGATGCGTGGCGAAGCAATTGCCAACTTTGAATTCGTCAAAGAGATTCACAACTCTTTTGCAAGGTCAGTGCGGCCTCGAACCAAGGTTTGGGGTGGAGTGAAATCTATATTCCATCTACCCTTTGGATCTAACATCCTCTGGTCCGTTAACCTGATGCTCACTATACTTAGGAAAATAGACATGTTGGATGCGGACCTACAATTAAAGAATGACGCCACTCCGAAGAAGAGACGCAGGCAGAGAGCGCAGGCTGAAGAAGACGAGGCGGCATTCCATTTCATTGCGTTCGTACCCGTTGAAAGCAAGCTTTGGAAGCTTGATGGGTTACAGCCGCAGCCTCAGGACCTGGGTAAGAACGCGGTCGCTGTCCCTTAATCGAGCTGTCACTGAATATACTCTAGGGAAAATAGAAAGAGAAGATTGGGTAGGGCAAGTCAAGCCTGAAATAGAAGCCCGGATGGCAGAGTATGAAGAAGGACAAATCGAATTCGCAATATTGAGTCTTGTTAAGGATCCTTTGCTCATCCACGTTGCTGCACTTGCGGTGAACGTCAAGAGCATCATAGCACTTGAGAGGCGTTTGGATAACGTTGCGTCAGATTGGAAGAGTTATGTGGCTAATTCCACCCTTGGCGAAGGTGCCCTGACCAATGTTATTTTAACTAGCCCAGACCCAGGTTACGAGCTTTGTCAGGCGATGCTTGACCAGGCAGCAATCCTTCCGTCGATCGAAGGAGCGCTCCAAAGCGATCTGATTTCGGAGATCATAGCCCGTCGACAGGAACTTGTCACAGAGCAGGCAAGTCTACGGCTGGCTGTCAAAGAAGAGCAGCAGTCACGAAGGTCGGATGAAGAGCGAGCTGCAAGCAGGCGCCATGACCATGGACCTCTGGTCAGTAGCCTCTTAGAGATACTGGAACACAAAGTTGCTCTTGAGTCTTTGTTGGCTTGATTGGTTGTTTTCTCCCATATCCCGTCTTATCGACCTTCAACGCATACGGAGTAGTGCATATATGAACCATTATCATAATCGAAGAAAACTCCTTCAGTAAGCTGAGAGATATAGAAACTTAAAATCTATTATATGTCTTGAGTTACTCATGGATTAGTATTACAGTGTAAGACCTGTTCATATCCCATAGAAATGCTGGACAACTACCTACAGAGTGGATAGCTGAAATTTTTAGGGTTAGGGCTATGTATTTATGATATGATACACCATCCGGTGTTACTCTATATATTACTAGCGACGTTAGGTAAGATAAGGTAACTTACCTTACCGACAGCCTCATTATATAATGGTACTCCAAATCTAAAGTATTTACCTACCTTTTTAATGCTTGTCCCTCAAAGTAGATATAGCATCAATGCTCGAGCGCCTGGTGCGCACTTGTAAATTGCCCTGTTTATGTTCGCTCTCGAAGCCTTGCCGTCCAATCACCTTAACCATTCTGCAACACAATGCAAGAAAAATCACTACGATTTGACGGTACTGAATCTATTGGCCATGGAGAGGTGCGTGGACCCCTCTACGCAGCTCGAGGTCGATGAAGGTATTCTAGACTATCTCGTTTACACAGCCATTAAAGTTTTACTGGAAGACAGCAAGTCCTGTAGGCACGGACATGACGAAGCAGAAGCCCATGTCCCACCGGATCTGCCGTTCCAAATGGTAGATTGTAGGCTCCAAGACGCCCAAACTGCGCGCATTTTCGAAGCTTACAGACCTGTAGCATTTCTTGCCATGTTTCGCTCGATGCATCCAGATAGGCAAGGTCCTGAGGAGTTACAGTTTCGTCTACGCCTTCTGAAGTTCACCGCCTTGTACACCAATCGTTCTACGCCCTCGAACATAAGTCCTCCAAGATTTGCTTTGGAACTTATGGTGCCCCAGCATCAAGAGCATGTGAACAGCTTTCGGAAAGGCGACACAATCAAAGGGGAACTTGGACCGCTCTCGCCAATTGAGGCTTCCGCAACACCAGCGGCAGACAATTTTACCACAGCGGATACATCAGAATCAATACCGTCCTTCTCTCTCCTCGACACCCTCCCCTCCTTCATGGCGCTCTCCGCCGCTCACATTTCCCCGCAAGTTCCTAACATAACCGAGATCTGGATGCGTCTCGCAGCCGGCTACATGGCGCATGCAGTCGCAGAGCAATACCTTACCTACAATTCTCAGCGGCCTGAATCCCAAGTTCTCCATGAAGCTTTTGCCTACTGGGGCGATCCGGACTTAGATGTCCAAGAGGGGAGTGATGAGTGGGCTATCAATGCCATGTTCTTCAATGAGGATAATGTTGTGGTGGCGGAATGGGAGGATATCAGACAGGAACATATGCGGGCTCTGGAACCCGGACCAGGGATTTCATTACGGCAGCATTTGAAAGCGTTGGTTGCGCATGAGCTTCCGTTGCCAATATTCGAGGACACTGTAGTCAGTTTTCTAGAGGGCTTACTTTTTGCTTATCCAAAGCCGTATCTTGCTCAGTTGGAGGCTAGTGAGGTTGATGGGTTATCAGAGGAGGCACTCGCGTTGAGAAGAGACTTGGGTTTGGGAGGAGACTGAGGTACAGCCATTCTGTTTTGGAGCAAGAGATACCCCTTATATTTCTACATCTTGTATATCTACTACTGACTTGGTCTTGGTTGGAAGTGCGGGGGTCTGTAATATACATTGAACGCTTCTCAAGGGACTGAACTTTTGCCACTTCCAATTTTCAGGCAGTAGGATATCTACCATCGTATTCCAATAATGGGCAGCAGACAGTCACAATTCGTCCAGCGCATTAAAAAAAGGCATGGCCTCATACTCTTTTTACCAATTTTAGGCGACGCCTCATTCTGCAATGCTGATTTCAAGGGGGTATCTCACTCGAATGGAGAGTGTTCGTTCTAATTCACGTGCCGTTCGAAGAATTGAAAACAACGTTCTAATCGTCCGGGTATTCATCCCTGATGTTACTAACAAACATGTTCGTGGCCTCGTCCCATCGCTTGAAATGTTGTCCTGCTAACGCCATCATCGAGCTACTAAACCCCGACTTTACAATGTCAATATTTTCCTCAGCTACGTATCGGACGCTCTTATCTTCGACACTACAACAGATACGGATTAGCAAGACTTTCTACTAGCAGAGATAGCACACGTGTCGTCAGCCTACAGTGCATGATAGAAACTCTGATTTCTCCCTCTTGAAAGTTGATGGACACCCATGTGCGACATCCAATCTTCGGTGGCTTCGCATTTCGCATCCCACCCTGCAATCATCGCATAGTAGTGATATCGCTTGTGCTGGAATACTTGCCCAATCTTGTATCGAACGTTTCCGGCCGTCTCTCTAGTTCGTCTCTTGACTGCTTTGGGCATTGTGTCGGCAGAGCGCATTGCAGCCATCATATCCCGTAGCTGGGCGGATTGCTCCGGGCTTTCGATAAGAGGCAAAACATATTCTTCAATGAGGCCGACGTCCATGGGGAACTTCTTCTCCATGTGCTCCAAAACGTAGGGGAGGAAGCGTGCGCGCGATATGCTGGCGGTGTGCTGATTCTCACCCGCTAGCAGTAGTTGGGCCCAGAGCGCTCCATAAAATGCATTGTCCGTGTCGGCAAGCGTCAACACTGCACTCAGGTCACTGCTGGGGTTGCGAGGGATCATCTGGACTGAGGCCATGATGTTCCGTGCGGTACGCCTGATGATTTCGGCCGTTGGTGAAGCGTCAAGCAGCGTCGATTGGTCTGATTCAGGGACTCCCATAGCAACAAGTTGGGATTTGAGATTGGAGACTGGAGTTTCCACGTCTGTTCGAAAAGGGTCCATGTACATAGGTTGTGCCCTCGAGCCATGTTCTACCGTGCTTCCGTCCAGGTCATGACCTCCCGTAGGCCTTATGATGGCAAGTACATGAAAAGGGAACCCGCAAGGTTGCGCGTCTAGTCCAAGCCGCTTTGCCACGCAACAGTATATTGCCACAGATATCAGCGGCAAGGACTGGTGATGTTCATCTTGAAGTGCTATGCCGATGAAACTATTTTGCAAATCATGGTAGTGGTCGTCGCTCTTGACTCCGGTCAAGTTATGTGACCTCATATATGTAGCAGTCGCTATCGCCTTGTTGCGGGGAGATAGAACAGCGAGGTCTGGCACGTCGGCGCGGATTTCTTGGGCCAGATGGTCGAGACGCGTAGAAACCTGATGCTATCAGCCATTTGTTCTCGAGCCAGCCTTCCAGAGGGTCTCTACTCACGTCGTCGATATCCCCCTCCCTATCATGCAGGACAAGCATATCATATGCCGCCAGCGCCCTTTCAAGAGGTACCGATTGTCCAGCCTTGAGCTTCACCCACTCTTCGATCGCCATTTTTCGGTGCAAAAATCCCAGGACGGCATCGCTATAATACCTGTACTCCAGTATCAGCTCCGAATATCCGGTCTACTGATATCACTCCTAAGAAGGTACCGTCTCGCCAATACATCTTCAGCGTCATCTGCTGCATGCAGATGTCGCACCAGGCTATCCTTTGCATCATAGCCATATTCAACAATTCTCTCACTCTTGTCAATTCGGCTAGTTTGACCCGACAAAATGCTGTTGAGTTGAAGAGTTGTGGTGCGGTCAATGTTGTGGCGTTCCGAGAAGATCTTCTTCCAATCATACTTCGTTACGTCCGCCGCGTATTTCTCCTGAATCTGATGGCGTTGGCTCCAATACTCGAATTGGGTTCGACAGTAGTATCGCCAGAGCAGGGGTTGCGAGAGCTCGTTGAATCTCTGAGAGACTCGCTGCAGGGTGGGGACTGATGCGGGGGGAAGGTAGGTGAGGATCTGGAATATTATTTCGTTGGGTAAAATAGTGAGTGACGGAGTAGATTTCCTGTTCTCCATGTTGCTATACAATGCAATCCGAGACGGGGGAGTGATGAGAGATTGAGAAGTCGAAGTTCTTGAGTATGGACTGAGGGACCATGTCATCGCACAGCGGAGGGATGGGTATCGCGTCTAGCCAAGAGGATTGCGTCAGAAAGTACGACGCGAGAAATTCAATTTCCTCAGGGCATGCAAAACAGCTTCAACTTAATTATTACTTCAAACTACGGTACAATGGGCCCAATAAGCGTTATTTCCTTCTACCCTCCGTCTGTTGGCAGCCAAATTCTTACCTACTAGAACTATCCGAATTGTAATCCTCGTATTTGCGTGCTTCCGCAGTAGGGGGTATATAAAGGCAAAACCACCTTTCCACCCCTTAGAATCTCCACTCAGCGATTCGAAAGGAAAAAACGCTTGTTCGGATGTGATGAACATTATCACATGACACTGCATCTGCTATATTCCTTACCATATTGATCAACTCCCAAACTCCTTTCATTTTCCTTCTGCTTGACCTTGACCTCATGGGGGAAGAATTTCTTTAGAAAATTCATCAAGGCTGGATCAAGGTTGCCTATTCCAGGATTAGCTCACGTTTCTGCAAGCTGCTGTTCGGTCGCGCTCACCGCTATCAGCTTGCATAACCACAGAGCCACGGCATAAAGGACAATGGTCCTCCCTAGCCCGCTGCATTACAATCATACATCTTATACAAAAAACGTGACCGCACCTCAACCGTATCGGCTTGAACGAGATATTGAAGCATACAGGGCATAGGTAATCATTAAGTTGTGGAAGTACTGAGATCAGCTCCTCAGAGATCCTGAAACACAAAGACTTCGCCATCGTCTGAGATAAGAATGCTTCTGTGATATCGAGATTTGCGAATGTTTGCCGTGCACCCAAAGCCGTCCGTTTGTCAAACTCTATGGTTCTATTTAGCTGATGTGTCGCTACAAGATGTCCTACCACTTACTCTTGAGAATCTTTGTCATGGCTATTGTGTTCAGTTCTTGAAACCTGATGTTGCGAAGCAAAACTAGGTTCAGATGCAAAAAGCGGTCCAGAGCCAAATAGCTTTCTTCCCTTCGAAAACTTTGAGTGATGTTCAGGGCCCGCAGGTTAATCGAGAAGTGTTGCAGCTGCTTCTCTGCTGTTCTAGTCTCGCGGGTATACTTGTCCTGCTCGCTGGTGGAGAAGAAAACTTGAGAATCCATGTAGAGGCTAAAAACCTCTCTCCATGCATACATGTCTGTTCTTGCAGAGTTTTGGGACGGCGCAGCTATTTTAGCAATTTCTTGGCCAAGGCTTCCAATCTCCTTTGTCAGCTCTGCTTTCTCGTCTGTCTGTAGATTGTTGAGTCCCAGGACTCCTGACTTGAGCATCTGAAAGAATTCATGATCATATCTCAGAGGGACTTCCACCCGATGATAATCATCTGCGCCTTCAAGTTGGGTTGAAGCATCACCACCCTCGTGGCTGGCTCTGTCTCCCACTTGGTGTAGAGCGCCTTTCACGCGCTTGCTGGCTTTATTTCCCTCTTCCGGCAACTCGTTATTCTCCAACACCGAGTCGTCATAATGAGCGAGTTCCAGCGTCTTGACAGCTAGACTCCGTAGGTAAGCCCTAGTTTCTGGGGATAGGCATGCATCTATGGGGATTCCACTATTTGAATTAATAAGGAATATCAATTTCGGTTCGAAAGTCGTGATATTGCCTGTTTAGTGTTTTAGTTTTGGGTGGCTTAGACAAGCGAACCAGAGCAGACCTTCAAATTTATATTGGAAAGGTCGGCCACTATTACAAGGATGATTGATCGGCTGCCATAGCTGCCTTAGTGTGCTCGCATCGAGTCCAATATCAGAGAGCTCAAGCTCCACCTTTTTAATGCACTTCTTCAGTTGCCGATATGCTATGGCAGACTTCACCCAGTGAGTTGGAAAGCCTTCCGATATCAGAGCGGTCTCATACTCATGAGCATATTTCATGCCGGACTTATCGATATGATACCGCAGAGTTGCTGTGAGCACACAAAGCAAGGGCGAGGACAGCGAACGCGGGCTTTATGCCGCTATAGATAAGGGTAGTAGTCGCGGAGGGGGCGGTAATTAGTATCCCACGGATCCCCAAGAGCAAATGTTGATACAGGAGGTTTAACTAAAGACATACTCAACGTGATGCTAGTGCGGCTTAGATCTGTTCGAATGTAATAGTGGCGTCCGGACAAAGAAATCTAGTACACAGTGCTCTCGTGCCCCAGGGTGCCAAGTCAGTGGCATATCCCGTCCGGACTTTGCGGCGATATCTTATCTCTAGCGCCATTATTGTAATTTTACAATTTCTTGAAACAATTACACAGCATACAGTCCTCACAATATCTTCTCAACCAACAGAGATTGACGCACTTTGTTTGAACCGCTTCAAGTCATTAATCGATTATCAGGCGTCGAATCACTGGATGATGATTCTCGGCAGACTTTGCCTTCACTATGGGAGCCAACCAGTCATCAGGCGCCGGATATGGAGGTCAACAGAGGACTCACGAGGCGAAAACATGTTATTATGAGCTGCTTGGAATTGAGTGTCAGGCTTCCGAAGATGAGTAAGCAGCAGACCTTCATCTCCCAGATCTGATGACGCTTATACACCTCGTAGGATTAAGAAGGCTTACCGCAAGAAGGCCTTGGAACTCCACCCTGATCGAAACTATGGGAATATTGAAGAGACAACCAGGCTCTTTGCCGAGGCACAATCAGCCTACGAGGTGCTCTCTGACTCTCAGGAAAGGGCTTGGTACGACTCTCATCGCGATGCTATCCTACGGAATGAAGATGAGGTGTTTGGGGGGCACTTTGAACAGAACATGCGGGTCACTACGGCGGAAGATCTAGTGCGAATGTTCAGCAAATTCAACGGAAAGATGGATTTTTCAGATTCGAGTACGGGCTTCTACAGTGTACTTAGAGATACGTTTGCTACTCTTGCAAGAGAGGAAGAAATAGCATGCAAATGGGAGGACCTTGACCCCGTTATGTACCCGTCGTTTGGTCACGCATATGATGATTATGACACCGTCGTCAAGCCCTTCTACGCCACATGGAACGGTTTTGCAACAAGAAAGAGTTTTTCTTGGAAAGATGTCTACCGATACCCTGATGCCCCTGATAGGCGTGTACGACGTCTAATGGAGAAAGAGAATAACCGATTCCGTGAAGACGGTATTCGGGAATTCAATGATGCTGTGGGATCTCTTGTAGCTTTTGTTAAGAAGCGTGATCCAAGATTTAAACCAAACATTCAAAGCGAAGCCGAAAGACAACAGATTCTTCGGGATGCAGTTGCGGCTCAAGCTGCTCGGTCAAGAGCAGCCAATCAAGCGAAGGTGGCTCCCCAGGGACCAATACCAGAATGGATGATGCATCGCGAGGACGTTGCCGATGATGAAAGCGATGAAGGAGATGACGAACCTGATGAACACGTTGAATGCGTAGTGTGCAAAAAGTCTTTCAAGAGTGAAAGGCAATATGAAGCACATGAGAGAAGCAAAAGACATACAAAGGCTGTCCAGCAACTTCGAAGGCAAATGCAAAAGGAGAACATAGCCCTGGATTTAGAGGAGAATCACAATGTTGAAGGAGCCAAATCCGCAGATTTTCATGTCACTGGGGAAAGCCCTACAACGGAAATAGGAAATGGCGCTAGCGAAGAGCGGCTGCCAGATCCTCATGTTGAAAAAGATTATGGCGCAGATCACTTAGAGGGCTCCGACGAAGAAAGGACCGATTATACTATCTCAGGGGTAAGCGACGTGGAGCAAATCCCAACCCCTGAATCTCCTTCCTCCGGCTCAGACGACGAATATACCAATCGAGAAAACATGGAAAGTCGTATCCTAGGCCAAGACAAACCACAAGACTCCTCGGGAGTTCCGTCAATCCAACCCGATATCAACGAGCTGTCGCAGAGATTCGCTGCAGATTCCATGGCTGGTGAAACCGATTCAAGCATGCAGCCAAAGCTCGGAAAAGCCAAAGCGAAACGCGCGAAGAAGGCTACCCAAAGGACTGCAGCGGCCGCCGGCTTGGATACAAAGTTCAGATGTGCAGCATGTCAAGCCGATTTCCCTTCTAAGACTCGGCTATTCAACCACATCAAAGACCTAGGACACGCGCAGCCTGTACCCAAAGTTGCGAAAGTCGGGAAGGGAAAGAAGCGTTGAGTAATTCTGTTTGGGCTTTGGCGTTTAAGGCGAAACACTATGATCGAAATGGCAAGTGCGATAGACTCAGGAAAGGGCGTGGCATAGCGAGTACGTTGCATTGCTAGGTGTTTACATGGTGTGAAGAAGAAGATGAATTAAACAGTATTGCGAGCGAAGCAACAATGGTATGATGTATAGCCCTCTTCATTAGGTGAACTGGACAAGCAAATAGAGCTTACAGTATATCGGTAATGTCGCATGTTATGGGTCTTTGTAATTCACCAACGGTGTCATTCGATGTTTGGGCTATGACGACTATGTCAACTGGTCTCAATGAGACTATACCTTTGTTGTTACACATAAGACAGGATCATGAACTGTGTCAATTGTCTGAATTGGGCGTTAAAACGCTGCTTCTGAAGAGAGTTTTTCGATCCCTTTAACGGTTCCGGAAAGTATATTGATATTGTATTCAAACATATTGCTAATTCTTGGACTGTATGTACCATTCTCAGTGAGATAGATCTCTACAACATCGTTCATTCTCATTAACCCATTAGTAACGCCCGAAGAAGAGAAACGGGAACGATGTAGATGAATGACTATGACATTGATGTTGCAGGTGCTAGGATTAGGGTTAGAGCGAAGGTTTTGTGTTTAAGCAAGAGAACCTTGATTGAGGCTGCAAGGACATTCCACCGAATTTCGTCCTCACGGGAAAAGCGAAAGACTCTATGCGCTCGTGGCCTACTTTCCCCTTACGATTTCCAGAGTTACAGGCTCAGCTGCTCTAAAGAGACATATGTTCGACCCAGCAATGCTTCGAGCTAGATGCAACGCATTCCATCAAACAAAAACGAAATGCTCGTCCGTCACATCTCAACCAAGACCGGCCTTTGTAGTCTTTACAACATGCGTCACTGGCTGCATAATACCCTTGTTATTCATAGCGCCCAGTGCCGTCCCTGTACTCCACCCCATTCTTTCTAACATGGTCCTACCTCTGTTTTCTGACCCAATTTCGGGAGCGGTGGCGCCCACAACTTCGCCATCTCTATATGACACTCCCGCACTAGCGAAGACGCCTCCTCGAGCCCTCCGAGTAGTTGTAAGATTCTTGGTAGGGCCTTTTGCTTTGCTTTTATCGGGACGATGCATGAAGCGTTTGGAATCCAACCGAGCCTCGATACCACTCAAAGCATCCTCATCGTAGCTAGTTGTACGGAACGTTTTGTAGAGAGTTGGGAAACGAGATGTGCCGCCACCAACAGACTTGGACTTGAGATTGAAAACGTTGGCAATCTCATGAACTTTCTTCCGGTCGTAGGGGTTCATTGGTGGCAGGGGTAGACTGCCACTATTAGCTAAGATGCTGAGAAGTGGTATAAGGGAAACCCACGTTTCTTTCGAAGATACGAGGAATATCGCAATTTCCTTCTTTACGTCTTCCCATGACATGCCCTCCTTATACTTGGCTTTCATGTCTATTTTGCCCTTCTTCCCTAGAAGACCATGGGCGCGGAGCTCTTCGCGCTCTTGCTTACGTGACTTCTTCTTGGATCGGTCATTCTCCCAAGCCGTTTGGATCGAGTTCTCCAGCTCACTGTCAGACAGTTCTAGTGTGAGCTGTCCTCGGTGGCCTTTCGGCTTCTTCCGCAGACTTGGGCGGTCGTGGTCCATCACGTCAAAACCGTTGTATGGGTCCTGTTCAAGCACGTCCGCATTATGCCTTATAGAACGCAATTCTCTTCGACTTCTGGTCTTCCTCTTCTGTGACCCTAAGGGTTGATTCCAGACCGACAGGGGCAGCGATGACGCTTCGTCATTCCAACCTTTGGACCCTTCTTCCTCATCACCATCAAAGAGGACCAGCTCATCCGAGCCTAATCCAAGCTCTTCTTGCTTGGATAGTAACCGAGCGATCTGTTCATCAGTCATCCTTGCTCGCTTGCGGTCCTGAAGATCCTGCTCATTTTCGCTGTCTTCCGGCTCACCTTGAAGGTCCATTGCTACTTTCTCGTCCACCGTGACGCTATCCTCCGAATTCTCGCAGTCGAAAGAGGACTCTTTCAATTCGACGAGTTGGGTCTCAAATATGCGGATCTGTTCTTCTGCCCTGGGGGTATCAAGACTAGTCGATGGGATCCAACGCGCATCATCGGCAGTGTAGCCTCCACAGACAATGAGGTACTGAATACCTGATGGCCTCGTGCGCTTTGAGAGGACACTCTCGACAATGGCCGGGACGTCATCTGATGTACTCAGGTCATCAAGGTCCTGCAAATCTGTGCTATCCCAGCCAGTGCTGCCACCTGAGACTGCACTCGGCTGCTGCGTGTATTTAAAATCCGACGATTGATCCTGCCATCGATGGCTGTCCGGAATTCTTAGTTCGCGCTTAAAGAGCGCGTTGCCGTTCATTGGATCATTTAGCTCCTTGTCGTCCTCCATGTTCTCAATGTAGTCTGCAATAAGCATGTCTTCTTTAAATTGCTTCAGTGATCGTTTCCTACGTTTGCTCTGCCGGCTCTGTCTTGGCTTCGCTCCGTGATTGAGAGGAATAAGATTCCGTGAAGAAGACTTGGCAGCAGACTTGCCATTTAGTGGGCTTGCAGGCCCTGCTGGCATAGTCTCGTCCATATTCGGAGATACAGGGTCGTCTAACTCGGTAATTCTATGGCCGCAAGAAGGTTTCATTGGCTCCGTAGTATTGATCAAGGTCTCTAGCTCGAAGTTTGGTGTAGGCTTCGGATTGAACGAACCATTATGGCCAGTAGTGCTCTTCACATTTGCCCGAGGGCGATTCCGTCCTGAGAATATGATGACTTCTTCACTTGAGTCTGAAGACGCGACAGACAGTGAACGCCTTGGTACCGGTTTTGGAAAGCCGGTTTCCGCTGGCGTTTTCGAGCCCTTGACATCTGTAAAGAAATTTTTTGGTATTGGCCCTGGCTCCGCATGACACTCCCTCAGCCCATTCCGTTCGTGAGCCATGACCAATTTATCTTCATTTCCTATAGCATTTGATGACAATAGCTCTTCCTCAGGCAGTCTGTCTTCTAGAGTCATGTTGGCGATAGACTCTTCAGGTCGGATGCCATGGGTAAATGTCTCTCCACTAAAATTGCCAGCTGCTTCTTGGACATGCTCTTTCAGCTCTTCTGAACCCAATGTACCCGCGTTCAAGAAAATCACTTTCGCATGCCGTAGCTTGAGATCTGAATTCCACGAATGGTGAAGTTCCGTATTCCTAGCCTCTTCTCTTAAAGTAAGGGGCGATGAATGATGGACTATAACAGCTGATCAGTACTGTCCTTGGAAAACGTCCTTAAAAAACAAAGGTTGTCATGATGCAAGCACTGACTGTTATTTTGCCATCCGTTGGAAAGTCCATTACTGGTGGATGGGCCAGAGGCACCATTGAGACCCCCACGTTTCGCTGCGGCGTTTCTAGGCAGACCACCGCGGCCACCGCGCCCTCCTTGCACTCCTCTACCCATACAAAATAGGCGTCAGAGTGACTGTACAGGTGTGTTATAATCAGACACAAATGTAGTCATTGATGGTGCAGTGTGAAAGAAGAACGCGCAGCTCTGGCCGGCGGGAGTCCTGAGAATGTAGAAGAGCACGGGCCAATGCTTATCTGCCACCATTTCGCGCTAGAGGCGCGGAATGACGCCGACGGTAAGGAAGCGTGCGCCAGGCAGGTGAGAGGTAGAAGTTACGGGTACAGAGGCTACATATCTACTCTTTGATTACTTCCTTATTCGAAACCACATCCTCCAAGTTCTTCGGGGGAGCTTTGCGACTCGGTTGCAATATTCGAGACAGGACAACCAAGAGCACTGGTCTAGTTGCGCAGATATTCCTGTTAAGGTGAATGTGAAGCTTTGCTAATATCTATCAGAGTCAGCAGCTGGACTGTCGAGTTGGCTGGTGATGTAGCACGGGCAGCACAACTCAAGCCCCTCCTTCTCCTAGATACCAGTCGATCAACGCCACGTTTGATTCATTGCGCCTGCATGACCAAAACATTCGTCAACACAAGCCTCGACTCTTGTTAGACCTTTCCTGCGCTTCATATCCCCCGTTATATTCTATTTTCAGGAGTAAACAAATCAGTACTGGTCCGCACCTCTCGTTTGAGTTTGTCTTCCTTAAGGAAACCACCATGTCGAACGTCGATTTCAGGCCCTATAAACGGATCGTACAATACTTCTGGGACCCTGAGCCCAAAAACAATGATAGCTACAAATCTTCGATATGGTGCTTGGGTAAAGAGTATGCAGTTGCCCCTTCCAAGGAGGAGGTGGAGTCGCGCGTTCCAGATTTCCAGCCCAGTAAAGAATCTATCGCTCTCTCCAACGGGCAAGGTTCGGAAAGGTCCCCTAAAAGGACAAAAGTTGCTCTTTCCAGCAGCGATTATGAAGGAGCGGCAGAATCTCGGAATGGTGGGAGTAACATAGATCGTGACTGGCCGAATGATTTTTTGGACGACTTTGAGTCACGAATGTGGCTGACTTATCGCTCGAACTTTCCATCCATTAAAAAGTCACAAGATTCGAATGCATCGGCTGCAATGAGTCTCTCGGTACGACTACGCAGCCAACTGGTAGATCAAGGAGGGTTCACGTCAGACACCGGGTGGGGTTGTATGATCCGATCAGGTCAAAGTCTTCTTGCGAATGCATTGGTAATGCTACGATTAGGAAGAGGTGAGACATATTTCTGATGAGTTTTTTGGAATTTCTGATCCGACAACACACAGACTGGCGACGCGGAACCCGACAGAAAGAAGAGCGACAGCTCCTCGCTTTGTTTGCCGATGACCCTAACGCCCCTTTCTCAATACACAAATTCGTAGAACACGGCGCTTCGGCTTGTGGAAAGCACCCCGGCGAGTGGTTTGGGCCGTCAGCAACAGCAAGATGCACGAAGGCTCTTTCCGAGAAGTATGCAGACACTGGATTAAAAGTATACGTCACCGGTGACGGTGCAGATGTCTATCACGATAGCTTCCTCAAAAATGCGACAGCTGACGACGGGACCTTTACACCGACACTTATTCTCGTTGGTATTAGGCTAGGTATTGATCGTGTTACACCAGCATACTGGGAAGCACTGAAGGCTACGCTGAAACTCCCTCAGTCTGTCGGCATCGCCGGGTAAGTCACTACTCAGTATCAGTAATCACAGACTGACCTCTAATGAGTGGGCGCCCATCTTCTTCCCATTATTTTGTAGGCCTGCAGGGCGACAATTTCTTCTACCTAGACCCCCATCAGCCGCGTCCCGCCTTGCCATTTCACAAAGACCCCACCGAATACAGCGAGGCCGAGGTAGACTCGTGCCACACTCGGAGATTGCGCCGACTGTCCATCAAAGACATGGATCCCAGTATGCTGATTGGATTTCTCATTAAGGACAAAACAGACTGGAAGAACTGGCGAAAAGCGGTGAGTGAGGTTGGAAAACCCGTCGTTCATGTAGCAGATACGGAACCCACGTTGCATGGTCATGGTTCCGAGCGTGAGAGTGCGCTGGATGGTGTGGAGACTTTTGATGACGAGGAAGGTGATGGCGAGCTGGTCGAGCGTCCGCCTGCTTAACGAGAAGACCCCTGTCCCGGTCAACGGCTATCAATAATGGTTTTCACCATGGCATTGCTTTAGCCAACTGTCTCGTTCTCAAAGGAATGATGTATGGCGTTTTAGAAATCAAGATATGACATGAGACGATTGATATCCCGAAACTGCGTGAGATTTTCAGTCCCGTGTAAAAGCTAGCCAGCAGCTAAAGAATGGGGGGAAATGAACAATATCAAAGCATTGAAGAAGTGACTGTGATGGATAAATTGATTATACTGAAGATATTGTCGGAAGATACGTAATGCTATTTCTCCACTAGACTTGACGGATCTGAAACGTATCTTAGGACTAGAAAAATAACTTCGGGATTGAGAGATCGCTCGAGTCCCAGCAGGGTAGGAGAAAATGTGAGATTGGAAAGATATTCATCATTGGCCCGGTCTCCTTGGGTATTTGTATTGTACAAGCCAAAGCTCACCCCTGATGCTAACCTTGCAAACATTTGGCCCCAAAGCAAGTCATCCCGTACGACATTAGAAAATCCCGATAAACACCAGAAAAAGCCCCAACCATCGCTCCGTCACTAGATATCGTGCACTAGTGAAGTCCACCTCTAGAACCAGAGAGAAGTCTACTTCGTCGATGAAGAGTATTTAGTAACAGCTTTGGTGCCTTCTGACACGGCGTGCTTCGCAAGTTCACCGGGTAAAATCAGCCGCACACTTGCCGAGTTGTCAGCAAATTGAGCGAACTGAACAGACTTGGTGAAACTTACGAAGTCTGAATTTCTCGGGATGAAATGGTGGACTTCTTGTTGTATGCGGCAAGCTTGGATGCTTCGGTTGCGACGCGCTCAAAGATGTCTATATTCCCATTAGTCTAAACGAGTGTAGCCGATCTAGGATGAAATATACCATTGACGAATGAGTTTAAGATGGACATGGCACGGTTGGAGATACCGGTATCTGGGTGAACTTGCTTGAGAACTGGTTTGACGCGTTAGTAAATATTTAGAGTGAGATTATGATGTCCAAGTATTCAAGTAAGTAGATGGTAAACTAATAGGATCAGGTCACGCGATGTAAAAGTCGTACCTTTGTATATGTATGAGGAGTAGGTCTCCTTGCGCGTCTTGTTGCGCTTCTTCTTTTCACCAGCGGGCGCTGCTGTCTTCTTGCCAGCTTCCTTCTTCTCAGCGGGTGCTTTTCCGCCAGCTGGGGCCTTGCCGCCAGTGGAGGGCTTCTTCTCGGCAGCTTTGGGAGGCATTTCTGATGGATTTAGAAGTCTGAAATAGATTGAAAGTGGGAGTATGTAACACTGTGAGAGTAGAACTAATATGGTTGCGCGTGATAAGTTGGTTGAAGGATGGATGGATGTAAGAAAGAGAAAAATAGGTGTGGGCGGCGAGTGAACTTATAGTCGTTGGCGGGCAGTCGTGATTTCCTTGGCGCGTTGAGCTTAAATCGATTTAAGCGAGCAATAATAACATAAAATCGTTGCACTATCAATTTTGGCGTGTCGAGCGCTCAAACACCGCAAAAACACCTAATAATTGGATGTGACTAAGCAAGCGAGATTCAGTAGCGTGCGTCCCACATCACCCGAATCATCGGAGTCGGGGTGGTACTACTTAATGCCATCCGCCCCAGCACCTCTGCCCATCCCCCATCCTTTGTCAACCAACATACAACAACCAGATTTCACGTTAGGTCAACTACTTCCTCCCAATCGACCCCATCTTCATCTACCAACTTTTCTACACTCTTACATCGATCAAATCCATTAAAATGACTGGAGGCAAATCTGGAGGCAAGGCCAGCGGCAGCAAGAGCGCGCAATCGTAAGTCCACTTTTCACCCTACGCTGAGGTGGGACTCCGACGCGTTCTCCGATTTTTGACACTGGGATGCGGATTCCTAGCACTATTCCATCTTATGCTGTGTGCACTATCGTTAACCTCCACTTGTCAGACGTTCTTCCAAAGCTGGTCTTGCATTTCCCGTTGGCCGTGTTCATCGTCTGTTGAGGAAAGGCAACTATGCTCAGCGTGTCGGTGCTGGTATGTTTCTAAACACCCATTCTTCGCCGCGTTCTCAGGACACTAACACAGCACCAAAGGTGCTCCCGTCTATCTCGCTGCCGTGCTTGAGTATCTAGCTGCTGAGATCCTCGAATTGGCCGGAAACGCCGCCCGCGACAACAAGAAGACGCGTATTATCCCTCGCCACCTCCAGCTTGCTATTCGTAACGACGAGGAGTTGAACAAGCTTCTGGGACACGTCACCATTGCGCAAGGTGGTGTGCTACCAAACATCCATCAGAGTAGGTCTATTCCATCTCTTACATACTTCATGAAGTTAATAGTTCGTCTTCTAGACCTCCTACCCAAGAAGACTACAAAGGGTGGCAAGACAGCGAGCCAAGAGCTATAGAGGATGGTTGATCATTTTAGCGCGGGAGTGGGGTCTGCCTTTGTACCTTTTTTCTTCTCCATTTTATGAGATAATGGGGTTTCGGGAAATCGGGTTTATGAAACCGGGCTTCACGGTTGGCTTTGCTGCTGAAGGGATGTACATTACGTCCATGGTAACAGCATGATTTTAGGCAATTAAGAATCTGATTACATCAAACGTTCGGTGCGCTCTACTTGTTCCATATTGCTTCGAGCTTGGTACTAACAACTTTACAACAGCTGTTCAAAAGGGCAGGTTGATAGATAAATTATACTCGAGAACGCTTGAATTGAATAACTTCTACTGGGACCGTCAAACGCTTCTGGCGTGATTGATTTTATTAATCTTGCTGGCTGTCCTCACAATTACTGAAATGATTGGCTTCTGGTGCAGCAACTCTGGGAACTCAGAAGCAGAGATCAAGTAAAGCTTTGAACCTCTGAGCATTATTCAGAGATCAAGGCATTGCTAACATATTGGTATGATCTATTAACTTGTAGCGGTAAACATTGCTATGATATTAAAATGTTTAATCAACCATGGACCATGTCATAGTATCATATGAGGCGGAGCTATTCCACGGTAAATAATGCGGTGACTGCAACGAGGGCTTGGCATACATACGGTCCAGTATTGGCGGGGGTATGTTCCTTTCGTATTTTGAGCCTATATAGTGGTCAGCTAGTATTGCAACTCACGGGTGGTGTGCCATAGATACCTCCAGGGGCTGTTGGTGCACGATATGGATCGGGATGCTTCCATTTCTCGAGCAGATCCTCGGCTTCTTGGAAAAGCGCCTACTCAGGATTAAGCAGAATTCAAGGTCGAACATGCAACTCCTATGTCTTTACTTACCCTCTGTTGTCGCGGTTCTTTCACATTCTTGTTGGCGTCAAAGAGTGACCGGATGTAAAGGGCCTGCCCACGCCAAATGTATCGATGAACAGCCCAGTCAAGGGAAAGCTTCAGGCTTCGGCGGTAAAGTGAACTGAAAATATTTTTAGCAAATAATTGTAAATAAAATTCGTGGCCTTCAGCATACCAGACCGCCTGTTTGCTCGCCATGTTATGCTATCGATTATAGTAGAGACTGGCAAAGCCAAGGTCGAGGGTGCTGGTGGTTGTGAACCCTACTCCGGATGCGGAGATATCAATGCTTCGTTTGGGGACAGCAGATAACTTTGAGTAGCCTTCAGCGGTCGGTGTGTAAGTACGGGACCCAGACCGCAAAGTTGTGACTGTTTGTTAGTTGTGGTGTACTCCGGCTTGATGTTCGTTTGTCGCGCATCGTCCCTCGGCTGTTGCAACTTGCAAAGCTACAAATCTACAAATCTGACAGCTTCACCTCCTCCAATGCAAGTCTAAGGGCAACGGAGCCCAAGGAATCCTGACCTCCATTAACATCCAATTCAATCATACGACATTTTGCGTATGGTGTTGGTGGAAGGTTAGCAGTGGCTACAGAAATTACCTCTTAATAGCGATGACAAGCCGGCAATCCTGGATCCGGGCCAGCCGTTATGGAGCTCAACAGTGCAAGAGCTCATCGACTTGGAGAATTGCTTCGAGGAGTCAGGCTATGGTCTGCTTTGCGCGAAGTGGTCCTACTAGGTCTATAACTGGATTTTCCCATACTCTTGGAACTCGTTTGAGGTATCGCAAGCAGATATATATCGTTGACTTGTAACTCAGCTAACGGACTACCAGGAATCATAATAGCGGTGTAAGCCAGCTTCGTCCCTCGCTTGTTCGTCGCCGTTTCTATGGTGTGTGTATCAAACTATCAAAGAATCTACGCAAACTGACGGGTTTGCAGCGGACAAGGTCGTTAAGGTTCCTGAAATGGCAGAGTCAATATCGGAAGGCACTCTGAAGCAATGGTCAAAGAGTGGGCCAATTGTGTTTGTCCACGGCGATACGGACAAAAGCGCTAAGAGACAGTGTAGAAATTGGGGATTATGTTGAGCTGGACGAAGAGATTGCCACGATCGAAACAGACAAGGTACAGAGCTTCGATGCTTGTTAATGCCATTCGCTACGTTGCTAATGATGGCCCAAAATCTAGATTGATGTGGCTGTGAATGCTCCAGACGCTGGCACTATAAAAGAGTTTCTTGCAAACGAAGAGGATACTGTGACTGTTGGGCAAGATCTCTTGAAAATGGAGATTGGTGGAGCCCCGGAAGCTGGTGGGAAGCAAGAAGGTGGTCAGAAGCCAAAAACGCCGGCCCCGGATGACCAGCCTACGTCCTCCGACCCTAAGCCATCGCAAAGCGAAGCCAAGCCCAAGCAGGAGTCTACTCCTCCTTCTCCACCTCCTCCGCCAAAGCAACAGGATGCGCAGCCTCCGAAGCAGGAAAGCAAGCCCAGTCCACTGAAGAAGGAGCCACCTTTGCAAGAAAGTTCTCCTAAACCAATCAATTCAAAAAAGCCTGAACCCACGAGCACAGGGGGTGAAGTGGCTTATGGCCGCCGGAAGGAGCGCCGAGTGGGGTTTCCCTAACTATCTGCCCTTGTATGCTGGCTAATACAAACATGAAGGTGAAAATGAACCGAATGCGCCTGCGGATCGCTGAACGTCTCAAACAGTCTCAAAATACTGCAGCCTCACTAACGACCTTTAACGAAGTGGACATGTCCTCGTTGATGGAGTTCCGGAAGCTATACAAGGATGATGTGCTCAAGAAGACCGGGATAAAGCTTGGCTTTATGAGCGCTTTCTCGCGTGCATGTGTACTTGCAATGAAGGAAATTCCTGCAGTCAACGCATCGATCGAGGGTCCAAATGGCGGTGACACAATTGTTTACCGGGATTATGTCGACATCAGCGTAGCTGTGGCTACACCCAAGGGTCTCGTTACACCGGTCGTCCGCAACACAGAGGGTATGGATTTGGTTCAGATTGAGCAATCTATCGCAGACCTAGGGAAGAAGGTGGATCTGGTCGATCTCTATCATTAGTCGAGTTTCTAACATATCGTAATAGGCTCGAGATAACAAATTAACAATCGAGGACATGGCTGGAGGAACCTTCACTATTAGCAACGTAAGTCTCCGGATGGCTAGAGTATTCATTGTTTGGTTAATAATGAACAGGGTGGTGTTTTTGGGTCATTGATGGGAACCCCAATTATCAATCTACCACAGACTGGTAAATTTTCCACGCTGTACTACTCCAGTCAAAGAATAACAACGTCCGTAGCTGTGCTAGGTCTACATGCTATCAAGGAGAAGCCAGTGGCTGTTAATGGCAAGGTCGAAATTCGGCCAGTATGCACTGTCTCCCCGTTGTCGAAATATTCTACTAAATAGTCACCAGATGATGTATCTTGCACTCACTTACGATCATCGACTTCTTGATGGTAGAGAAGCAGTGATCTTCCTTGTCAAGGCAGAATTGCTCCGGGCCAAAATCTTGATATAGATGCTAACTGCTTGCAGGTGAAAGAGTTCATTGAGGATCCAAGACGAATGCTGTTAGGATGAGAAGCCACAGTGGTGGTGCAAGGCATCGACGTGCCGTGTAGACTTTGGTGACGTTGTAATGTACATAACAAATTACTTTAGCTGTATAAGGGCAAAAAGCTCCTTTCTTGTTTGATTACTTGTTGCATATGTCGATGTAAGATTAATTTAGGAAATTACTACTCGTACATCTTCCTGAGGGACCTAACGTCTTCCATTACGTATTACTCAGTCACACACTTCTTGTTAGGCCGGCAACGAGATATATCTGTACGAGGTGCTGGCTACGAACCTTCTGCAAGCTATGCTTGTCAGAAGAGCTGAACAATCTCATCGACAGAGCAGTAACAGCACTTTACCCACGCGTTGAGCCCATACCCAGTCGAAATGTCCACGTGGCTAGATGACCATGTGGTCAAACAGCAAACGGAAGCTCACGTCGAAGTGACCAGCTTCCACATACATAGACCAAAGCCCACCTAGCCCGTCCAGCTTGGTGGCCATGCAGCGAAGTCGGAAGCCCACGTCGAAGTGGCCAGCTTCCACATACATAGACCAAAGCCCACCTAGCCCGCTCAGCTTGGTGGCCATACAGCCAATTCGAAAGCCCACGTCGAAGTGGCCAGCTTTCACAATTTCGAGTTGTCTATGTGACCACTTGGTCATATAGACAGTTCACGCGCTCGTATGCGCATTTTATCGGTGTGACTGCACAACGGAAAGATATAAAGCATCGATTTTGGCTAAAAGTCATGTAATTTACATTCTTTAGCATACACAGAGCGCTACAATGCTACTATTTAGATAGATAGCATCGTGTTTCATAGTCTTAGGCTGCATAAGCACGTAAAACTTGAATGAATAAATAAATAAAAATTCAGCGTACCTGATGCGAATCTGGTGTCCCTGGGAAGAAAGAGTTCTGGCCATCCAAGTTCAGCCACTTCTTAAAACCACTTTGAGGATTCCCCGTTATCATAGGCCCCTAGAGACTGCATGAGACATGGCCTTCATATCGGACAAGTTGGGACATGAAATCGTAAACTCCAGTCTTAACGAAAAAGAAATGTTCAAGAGATAATGGTTGAGGCGGCATCGGTAACGCAGCGAAAGTAAGCAGATGAATTAGCCTATTTTGGCAAGCCGAGAGCTCTAGCTGCATGTTTCCTCAGATCCCAATGAGGCTGAGCTTCAATGATTAAGACTAAACTATGTAAGGCTTTACCATGTTCTGCACTGATTCTGCGAATAGATATTTACAAATGCCTACGAGTCGAAGACTAGCTGACCGAAAACCCCGAATCTCGCTGCGATGTTATCGTGGGAGATGATACCCTGACTATGGAAGCGGTCGCCGCTGCAGCAAGCATCGCGGGCATCATCACTCTGGTTTTCCAAAGCATTGACGGGCTTTTCAAATTCAAAGAATTATTCTCCGACACATCAGCAGCTTCCAAGACGGTCAGTCGTCTCTTAAACGACATCAACTCGCTCATACAAGTGCTAGAAAATGTAAAAGATGTTTTGGAGCAATTTCACATGCAGAAGAAAGACAAAAACTTTGCCTCGTTAGATGTTAAACTTATGGACTGCTCAAAGGACGTACAATTCTGGCTAGCCACCGCGAGAATTTTACGCCCATCATCCGAGCAGGGAGGCAGGGCTTGGCTGAAGAAGTTTCGGCTTGCCGCGAACAAAGACGCCATCCGGACCATCAGAGATGACATCGGACGGCACAGGCAGATCATTTGCCTTAGTCTGGCAGTCCTTGGCAGGTATTGGGCTTGTATTTCTCAATTACGGTCCTCCGAGACTGATTTTCTATGTAGAACAATCGATCTCGACACGTCTGAGCAGGTACATCAGATTGGTAGCCAAGTAAATCAAGCTGTTTCGACGTCTGCATCAAACCAAGATGCCCAGGAGCTCATACTCCGACGAATCGAGGATTATTCAAGGGCAAGCCTACATAGCTCCACCCAGAGCATTAGAAGTATGGATACTATTAGAAACGAGCTAGCTCGGCTTGAATCAATGATAACAAGCTCGAAAGCCGGCGGGGCGCCAAATACTGAAAAGCATCAAAGTTCTGTAACTCTTAAATACGCAAACGAAAGATCTGCGCAAGTCCGTCTGCCCTCGCAGGAAGCGTCCTCAAGTAGCTCTAAAGGTCCCCTTGACGTCTACGACCTCCCGTCACCACATAGCGATACCGTACCAGTCAGCTACGGTGAGAGCGGAGGTCATCGACATCCCAAGGCAAATATATACCCCATCGTCGGAGCTAACAGTATCGAGAACTGGTCTGCAACAAGCTCAAAGCAATCCAGATACGAGAGCAGGTTCTTATACGCATCGGTATCCGACTTACCGGCCGGACCTACACCAAAACGACCCCCAGAAACCAAACGAGTAGCTATCGACTACAGCGCCACGCACAGCCTCCTTCAGCGGTCAATGGCAGACATCTATCCCTCAGTCGTGGCCCACTTCATCTCCATTCACCATCTGTTAACGCTCTGCGAAAGCCATTTGATATTACTTCAAGAGCACCCAAGTGTACACCCCGACCTCGCGTCCAGCACAAAACGGCAAGGGGAATCCAGCAAACTATCTTTCCCAATCCGTCTACGCCTACAGAATCAAGTCGCCCAGCTGCATCACGCAATCCAAGCCTCAAGGCAGCAATGTATGCAGGCCGGATATTCCCTTTGGGAAATCGACAGGGTGATTCTTTCCACCGGCAGTAGTCGTGGTGGGGCCTTCTCACCGCGTCATCTCCCAACCGGAAGCGACGGCGAAGACTGGAAGGACGCATTTGAGCGCCCGGACTCCGCGGCGATTACACATGGAGCATCCGAATGAGAAAGTAGTGTCCAGGGGTCGGTGAGGAAAATGCGTGGCCGCCGAATGTTCAGATTTTAGCGAGAAATTCGGGGTTTCGGCGGCCACAAATCCCCCTCGGTCCTCCTTCCATGGGACCCCACGACGAACGAGCCAGAGCCAACACCCAAGGCTATCCTCAACGTGTACGCTAGGATTCTGAAGGCCGAAGTCCGTGAAAATGGCTTCCTCCAACGCTGCTTGACAAAAGCCGGCTTCACACGGGTTCGAGATCAAAATTCTGTTCCAACCTCTCTAATCTAGCATCGATATATATGCCGCAAATCGACTCATCTCCGGAAGCATCTGGTCCGCTTCACCCAATGCCCCCAACCCCTTTCGACAATTTGGGAGGTTAAGAGATTGGAACTTTCGAGCAAAGCCTTTCTTGTTTTATTCGCAGATGGGACTACTATCAGCTAAGCGGTGCACATACCTCAGGCATCATCCATTCCCCTCCTTTCTCTACTAATTCTAACCACTACCTCCTCGTCGTGTCTATCTATAATTCTTTCGTTTCTCTCCAACTAAATCCTGCATTTGGGCTTTGGAGCGTGTTTCTCGCTTGGCCGATGTACAATTTCTCATGGGCCCACAGATTTTACCTAGCGGTGCGAGAAAGCGCAGAAAGCTTTGCATCGGGATCCTGAAGTAGATGTTAATTGGGGGATAGGCTGGAGGTTTTGATGCGAGAAGTAGGGAAATGTAGCTATGGTTTATTTGGCTGCATGGTAATTGGTTAAAAGGTAGTGATGTTGGTTGTGAGTCGTGAACAACCTGAGCGGTCTTGAGACTCTTGAGATAAATGTTGGAAGTAGGGAACAGTACTTGCCACGCGGGGAGCAAAAAAAGCCCTACTCACAAACTTTCCCCGCACCCAACCACCAAATTTACTACTGAATTAAAAGAGATATATTATATTACAATAGCCTGTTCATTCTACCCTCTCCTGCTTTTAATCGCTCTGGCATAGTAAAGACCTTCTCATTTATGTACTTCTGTGAGACATGAAACCATCCTTCGTAATCGGCCCCTTCGTAGTATGATCATCCCAATGCGAATATTTCCGTAGCTTCTGGTTTTATACCTGCCACATGTGCTTTATAGAAGATAAATCAGATAAAGATGCACAATTGAAGTAATGCTTCAAGTAGATCTTCAGAGTGACTTTTTCGTTGATATTTTCAAGCACATTGTAGAAATGAATATTCGACTTGAAATTATAATCTACTGCAGCTCAGCAATGCTGTCTCTTTAAATTCTTGTTCTTGAATGAATTTATCTTCTGTATGCAATTCACATCAACAAATTTTATTGAATGTTTAATCACGTAATTAAATAATAATTTAAATAATTTATTATTTTGATTAATCTTTCGTCTAGACTGATCGCGTCGAGTCGGGTTGGAATTTTTTTGGAAAAGTGTCGGGTCGGATTGAGAAGTTGAACCCGAGCACTCGGGTCGAGTTGAGAAGCTTGACTCGATAATCCGATTCGAAAACCCGATCCGACCCGACAAGATATTAGATAGGTGTAAATAGCTTGGTCGAACAGCCTTCATGATCCCCTTCATGACTTCCTACCATGTTTCCTCGTGATGACTCCCTACCAAAGTCAAACGATCTTTATGTTTTTTCTTCATGTTCTTCTTCATGTTTCTCTTCATGTTCTTCGTCATGACTTTCTTCATGTTTCTCTCTATGTTCCCCTTCATGTTTCCCGTCATGACTCTCTTCATGTTCCCCTTCATGTTTCTCGTCATGACTCTCTATCAAACGACCTTCATGTTCTTCTTTATGACTTTCTATCAAATGATCTTCATGTTTCTCTTTATGACTTTCTATCAAACGATCTTCATGTTCCTCTTTATGACTTTCTATTAAAAGATAATGCAAAAAGGTAATGCAAAAGTCAAAAATCGGAAAATTTTCTATATTTAGCTCTCTTGACGTCAAGCTCGAGTTCTTGACGAATCGAGTCGAGTCGCGTCAAGTTGAAAATATGAGCAACTCAACTTGAATCAAGTTAAAAATGTGAGCAATTCAACTCGATCTTGATTCAGATTCAAAATGTTAACTTGAAACTCAATTTGATGATCAGTTTACTTTCATCTTATAAATTCACTTTGACGTGATTAGCTGCAAGTGCATGCTTAATAGCTTAAATAACACTGCTAACACTGCTGACATTATTTATCACATTAACATTGTTTATCACATTGACATTGTTTATCACATTGACATTGTTTATCACATTGACATTGTTTATCACAATTTAATTATTTAAGTAATAAATTTAATTTTGCTCGTTTTAATTTTACAATTTATCTTTATATTAAATGCATTGTATTACATTATTTTATAATAAATTATTCATATTTTAAACATTATATTTATCATTTATATATTTAAGCTAATTATCATTATTTTTAAAGTAATAAATTGTGATGATTGAGTTTACTAAATGAATAGATGAAATCTATAAAAATCATATGACAATGTGATATTTTAAGCAGACACAGAATGAGTATATATTATAATAAAGCTAATTATTAAGAAGTTCTCAATAACTCAAGAGAATCAATCGACTATAAAGAGTTTATCAAGCATTGTCAAGTTGAACACAACATAATTCATGATATATTAAGTTGAAAATATGACGTGATTTAAATGATGTCTTGACAGAGTCACAGAGTTTCAGAGCTAACTCAGATCTGATTTTCAATTCAATCTCTGACTTTAGTCTTTGATTTAATCTTTAATTGTCAATTCATCATGATAATTATCTTCTTTTTTAAGTGAGTTCATTCTTGATTTCAATAATCAATGTCTTGATTTATCTTGATAAATAATGATGTATACTCATGATTTCAATTTAGAAGCTCTCGATAAAAATCTTCAAATCTTTGTGAAAAAACAAGAAAAAAAGAAACTTTCAATTGAATGATGATTCATCTTCAATTATAATGCATGTAGATAACATTATAAATAGTATATGTGATGTGTAGTTGACATAAATGACAACATCAATCATGTGTGAATGATGCATAAACATTGCTTGTCTTTTGATTAAATTGTGTTATTGAAATAATAAAGCATAAACAAGAATGAATAATAATCATTGTTTTGTTTATCATTCTTTCAGTTTCTTTCAATCTTCATTTTCTTTTCATTTCATCGTCATTCTGTATCAAAGTTCTTTTTTAAAACTTTGATAAAAAATTGCTTGTACAGATAATTATATTAGTATTTACTTGAAAAAACTCTGTTTCAAGTATTGAAATGACGTGCGCTCAATTTATGATGATTTCAAAGATGCAAAAAATCAACAAAGTTAATGATAAAGTTAATGATAAAGCTGATGACAAAGCTGATGATGTAAGTAAGATATACAATGCTTATTCTGAATTTCTTTGATCAAGACTGCAATTTAACAATCATAGATCATTGCAAAGAAGTTTACTCTTTAACATTTTTGCAATCATGTGACATCATTTTCTGTTTTGAAACTCATTACATCTGTTGATTTTGAAGATAATTTGAATGTCTCTGATGAAGAATGGAATGAAGAAATGAGTTTTGATGCTTTCTCAGCATCAGAGCTTTTGCTTGATTTATCTTGAACTTCTAGTAATAAAAGAATGATAAGTTGAGTATTCAGCATTTAGATGTCGTTACTGATTCTTTTCAACTTTCAATTATAAAGATTAGCGAAAGAAGTGTTGATGCTTTTAAAATATTGAACAAAGTAATGTGCATTAAATGTGCACATAGATTTTATGATGAAAAGTAGACTGATCGCGTCAAGTCAGGTACTCGAGTTCAAGTCGAGTATTCGACTTGAAAAGTGTCGAGTCGAGTTGAAATTTTTTTGAAAAAGTGTCGAGTCGAGTTGAGAAGTTGAACTCAAGCACTCGAGTCGAGTTGAGAAGCTTGACTCGATAACTTGACTCGAAAACTCGACTCAACTCGACAAGATATTAGATAGATGTAAATAGCTTGATTAAACAGTCTTCATGATCTTCTTCATAAGTTTCTACCATGTTTTTCCGCCATGACTCTCTACCAAAGTCAAACGATCTTCATGTTTTCCCTTCATGTTTTTCTTCATGTTTCTCTTCATGTTTCTCTTCATGTTTCTCTTCATATTTCTCTTCATGTTTCTCTTCATGTTTTTCATCATGACTTTCTTCATGTTTCTCTTCATATTTCTCTTCATGTTTCTCTTCATGTTTTTCATCATGACTTTCTTCATGTTTCTCTTCATGTTTCTCTTCATGTTCTTCGTCATGACTCTCTTCATGTTTCTCTTCATGTTTCTCTTCATGTTTCTCATCATGACTCTCTATCAAATGATTTCTATGTTTCTCTTTATGACTTTCTATCAAATGATCTTCATGTTTCTCTTTATGACTCTCTATCAAACGATCTTCATGTTTTTCTTCATGACTCTCTATTAAAAGATAATGCAAAAAGATAATGCAAAAGTCAAAAATCGGAAAATTTTCTATATTTAGCTTTCTTAGCATCAAGCTTGAATTCTTGACGAGTCGAGTCGAGTTGACTCAATTCTCAGTCGAATCGAGTCGCGTTGAATTGAAAATATGAGCAACTTGACTTAAGTCAAATTGAAAATGTGAGCAATTCAACTCGATCTCGATTCAAGTTCAAAATGTCAACTCAAAACTCAACTTGACGATCAGTTTAATGAAAAGACAGCGCAAAGCTGCAACATCAAGTTTCATGAAAAAGTGATGTATTAATGCTGTGTCTGATGCACAAAGAAAGATGTTTCATGCATTATGATAAGTAAACTTATTCAATGCGCTCATTAAATGCTTATGTTTGAATTCTTAAATTTTGAACATATGCATTTAAACATTAAATGAGTCTTTTTGACTTAAAATAATATTCAAGACTGCATCAGAAAATGATGATGTAATCTTTATTATGATTTTTACAATCAATTAGATAAAACTGAAAAAGAAGTTTATGATTGCAACATGTATGAAAGATCATTTAAATGACATTTGCAAGTCTGAGTCATTTAATGTACAGAAACTGCAGCTGAAAGAAGTAATAATAGTTAATGACATTACTTGCAATGCACTTGACATGTTTCACTATTCTGTATGTTTTATCATGTTTCAATATCATTTGATCACAGTTTTATAACTAACATGATATATTTATAAATGAATCTGCTCACTCTTGATTCACTCACTTCATGTCTTAATATGAATCTTAAGATGAATGAGAAGAAGAAGATTGTAATTACGTTTTTTGCAAAAGATAATTGATGAAGTTAATGTGATTATGCTGAGATTATGCTTTCATGTTGAGCGCGTTTTGCATCTCTGCGCTTTTTTCTTCTGTCTGTGTTTTTTCTTTTGTTTGAGTGTTAATATTTCTACATAATCATCTCATTAAAGAGCGAAAATCATCATAATACAGTAATTCTCTTTCTTTCTAATCATGAGTTTATGCTTAAAAGTTAAAAGTAAATAATTATACTTTTCATTCATGTTTCAATCTCATTTCAAAAGCTTCTTTAAGCTTCAAGACTTCTTTCATATCTTTACTTAATATTCATTGATTATATTTCATGAAATATTCTTTTCATTGTATCTTATAATATAAGATTTTCTTTCTTTTTCACTTTTGTAAAATCTTTTCTACTTCTTATTCTTGCTCATCATCAATAAGCTTAAGAGTGAAATACTTAAGTATAGAATCATCATTTAATCTACAATTATATGATTTTAAGAGAAATACATGAAAGACAGAATGAATTCTATAAATGATTGAAAGATTCAAACAATACATTTGCTTGTTTATAAATTCTTATATATGAAAGAGCTTTAACATTTTATTTGATAATTTCTTGCTCAACTTCTTCTGCTTCGAATTTTTTGCTGATAGCATAATTAAATCATCAACATTAAAAAACTTAAACTTATGTTTTTAATTATAGTACTTTGTCTGAGCATTAATCGCGTTTTATCATCATTGCATCAATATATTTTGCACATCTTGCAGCATTTTAACATGTTTTTTTGCTGCTGATACTTCTTCTTTCATAACATTATTCTTGATGCATATGTCAAAAATTGACTCATAATCATACATGACTTTAAAGAGATTACAGCTTAATGAAGAGTGCTTCATTTGATGATACACAAACTCAACTACAAGTAAAAGCGTAGCTCAGTCATCTTGCTTTTTTGAACAATATACTTGTAAATAATGTTTCAATGTTTGATTCTATCATTCTGTCTGATCATTTGTTTACAAATGAAAGATGATGCTTAGTCATTATTTCATCTTCACATAAAAACAGATTTCTGATCAGAATGCACTGATAAATAAACTATCTTTATTAATGATTATATTACTTGAGATCTCATATCTTAAAGCAATCTTCTTAAAGAACAACTTTGCTAACTTTACAACAGTCAGAGTTTTCTTCATAAACAGATAATGCATCATCTTCATGTAATGATCAACTATCACAAGAATTGAGTCATATACAACTTTTTTTCATTTACTAAGTGACAGATCTGTTATGAAATTCATAGTGATTTCTTTTCAGAAATCTGTGAATCGAAGTAATGATTTCAACTCATCATATAATAGATGACATTTCATCTTTACTTTCTAACAAATGTCACAAGTATTTATATACTCTTTGACATTCTTGATCATACTTTTTCAGTAATATTTATGATCTAATAGCTCGCTGATCTTGTCAGCATCAAAATGTCTCACTAATGAGTTATCATGATGACATTTCAATAACTCTTCTCTGACAGAAAGATTTTCTGAAACATACAATGATTTATTATACTCTATCATTTCTTGACTATTCAATGTTTAAGCTTCAACGTCATTCTTTCATATACTCATCATTTCATCTGCTTTTAATCTCACAGCAAATTCATCTTCTTGCTATAAAATCTTGATGAGTTCAACTACAAATTTACTACTGAAGTTGTATGTTGTTTTGTGAATTGTCAATACTTTGACAATTGCATGTGAAATGAGTTGTTTGCAATTAACAGTTTCAGCAACAGAATTAAGCTGTTTCTTTGTTACATTGTGATCTTTATAAGTTAATATTTCAACATTTGTGCTTCTTGAAGTTGTTGATTTGAATTGAGAAATTCTATCTTTTAAGAAATGTACTTCATCTAAATGTGTTTCTTGCATTGCTAAAGTCATGACTCTCAGCAACATACTTCTGACATGCACTGCTGAACATGTATTCATGTTTTCACTAACATTATGAATAAACATTTTCTTGACTTTGTTAATCACTTATATACAGTAAATTTCATCTTGTGATCTGCTTTTGACATGTTTTGCTGAATATCTTCATTCACTGACACTGTGAATGAACATCTTCTCGACATCATTAATCACTTGTGTTCATCAATGAGTTTCATCTTGCAATCTGCTTTCAACATGTTCTGCTGAATATCTGTTTATATTTATACTGTGAACGAACATCTTCTTGACATCATTAATCACTTGTATACAGTATAGTTTTCTGATCACTATGAATATAAAGCTATTTAAGCTTTCTATTCTAGTCAGCTTTCGCTGCAAAGTAAACAGCAAATGATTCACAAAGATGTTCTCACTCTTATAATCAGATCATCTTGATAACACATTGATTGAGTTTGTCTTTTCTGATCTATGTGTTATTTCAAAGTTGCAGATTGACAATCTTATAATTCATTTAACTTGTCTTTTGTTTAGCTTTTAAACATTCATAAAACTCTTCAGATTATTATAATCAGTTAGAACTTTGACAGTATGATAATTGTCTTTCACATAGTGTTATCAATGTTTAAACATCGCTATTATGATTAAAAGCTTCTGATCATGTATCTTATAATTTCTTTTAATGTTTATCATTATTCTGAATCAGAATGCAATTGAATGTCACTGATCTTTGTCATCTGACTGAAACAAAATACTTGCGACTGCACAATTGAATGCATTGATCTTAATGTGTATATATCACTCTGAATCAAAGTGTTTTAGTATAAACATCTTCATAAAAACGTTGTGAAGCTGATTAAAGCTTGTTTCGCTTCGTTCAATCATATGAATGAGCTCATTTTTACATCTTTTACACTATTTCTCAGCAGTTCTGTTAAAGACTCTGCTATCTGAAAGTAGTGATGTATAAAATGTCAATAGAAATTGATGAATCTCAGAAAAACTTGTATTTTTCAATACATCTTCGATCTGAGTCACATTTTAATGATGTTTACTCTACTTGAGTTTATTGAAACACTCTCGATGAATATGACAAATTCAAGAAAGTTCACTTTAATAATGAAGAATTCACACTTCTTCAAGCTAGCATATAGCTTGAACTTTCTTAATCTTTCAAGAATCTACTTCACATAATTTATGTGATCAGTCTTCTCTATGAAGAAGATTAGAATGTCATTCAGATAAACAACATAAAAGTCATTTAAAAACTTTGTCAAGATTTTATTAATATAAGTTTGAAAGATGATAGATACATTGATTAAATCAAATGACATGATCATATATTTAAAGTGATCATAATAAATATGAAACATCATCTTTCACTCGTCTTCATGTTGAATTTTGAGATGATAATAAATGTTCTTCAGATTTAACTTAATGAACTGCTTGACTTTATTGAGTCTGTTTAAAGTTTCATTAATTAAAGACAGTGAATGATAATTTTTGACAATGATCTTATTCAGATCTTAATAATTCATGTCTAAATGAAGATTATTATTCTTTTTGAAAATGAATAAAATAAACGCGTCAGTTGAATTAATGAAGTGCTTAATTCATTCTTTCGCTAAAACATCATCTAAATACTATCTCGGAGTCATTAACTCTGTGTTCAACAAATTATACAATAATTCATACAATGATTTTGCAGTGATTTTGATTGCATGATCATGATCTTCATGCAAGAACAATTTGTTGATACTTTTTATCAAGAATACATCTTCATATTCTTTCAATTTAATGAGTAAAGTTTGCGTTTTAAGCGCGTTTGTGATATGATTCATCACATTATTTATTACTTTCACTTGATATTCAATGATTGACTTTTCAACAACGTTAATCATGATAAGAAAATACATAGTAGACTCATCTTGTAGAGCTTTCACAAATGCTTGTGCGAAGAACAACTCAAATGCATGCTTATTCACGTTGAAACATCATGTTTTTATGATCATGTTTATTCAAATACATTTGAATTGCATATTCAACATACTCAAAATCAAAGAAGATTTCTTCTTGTTGATAGCATAAAAGATACTTATATCTTTTTTCTTTATATCTCAGCTGTCTCTCAGTCAATAACACATTTTATAAATGTTAGAACTTTTTCACAAATGATTAGAAAAGACAATGATTAAATAATCATTGAGTAATCAGAGTCTTAAAGTGATCACAGTGAGCATAATGAGCATATTACTCATCTTGCTCATCTTGCTCAAAGATGATCAAAGAGATCATTCAGAGCAGAAATGACTTGACATGATTCTTTTATATTTATATAATGATGATCATTCTCTTAGATAAAAGCTTCATGCTCAACTCATGTAATAATCAATACAGTTTATTGTCTTAGTTATTCTCAGATCTTCAGTCTAGTGATTAGTTTATTACTATACTGATCTTTGTTTATATCTTGTGTTGTTATAGAAACAATCATTACACTTTGAGCATCATTCTTTCACAAGATATCAGAGCATCAACTTATCATGATCATTATGTCATTTTCAGAACGAATCACATCAGCAAATATTACTGCATTCTTAAATAGCAAGTCATTAATTAAGATATTGACATTGAATCTGTACTATAAAGATAAAGACAAGCTTGACGCTTTTCTTATACAAGTGAACGTTTATGTCAGAGCACACAAGAAACTAAGTTCATCTCATGACAAGATATTGTTTGCATTCTCATACTTCAGAAGAAATGTCTTCAAATGATTTAAATCATTGATAAAGAATCACTTGAAGAATAAGTCAGAAGATCGAGAAGACGAGATTAACAGAGTCTTTGAAAACTTCTTTAATTTTAAGTAAGCAATACAAAGAATGTATGAAGACATAAATGCAAAATGAATCATCAAACAACAGCTGTATGATATTAAGCAATCAGAATCAGCATTCAAGTACATCATTGCTTTTCAATCAATTGCAGCAAAGATCAAATGAGATGACTTGACTCTTACAGCACAGTTTTATAAAGAACTGAAGAATGTGATAAAGAATGAGATAGCTTGTATGAATAGACTTGTGACTTTGCATGCTATGATTAGCAAGACAATCATGCTGAATAATTGACAGTACAAGCAAAGACTTGAAAAGAAGAACAAGATTGCTTATGTCTCAATTGCATGAAGCAAGAAAAAGAAGAAGCAATCTTATTATAATTTTCAGTCTATGAGATTAGATGCAATTCAAAAGATATCAATGAACGTTTGTGATAAAACAGTTCAGCAGAACAAAGCATGTTACACATGCAAAAAGCTAGATCATTTCTTCAAAGATTGTACTCAAAACAAGTACAAGAACAAGTTAAAGTTCTATGATAAACAAGACAAATCTTTTGCAGTAACAAAAGAATATCAAAAAGACAAGCATTAAGTGTTGTTATGAACAGCATGTTATGAAGACAATTGTTGCACTCATTTAAGTGATAAGAAAGATTCTGAATGATATTTGAAACTCTTGCAAAAGAATTGTTTCTATGCAGCAACTCATCATCAGTCAGAAGTGCATGATGAGAAAAGTGATAAAAGTTCGTTCACTATGATCGCGAAATCAGAGATTCTTGACAGCGAAGAATATGACTCGAACAGATTGAACAGCACAGAAAAAGTTATTCATCAAGCAGTCGAGAAAGAAAATCAACTTAGCGAAACTTTACAAGCATTCACTATTGCAGCAGAAGATACTCTCAAACAAGAAGAAGATTATCTTGAAGTAAAGAAAGATCTTAGAAAGCTTACAAATCAGACAAGTTTTATAAGCATGTACAATGAATTGTATCTTCTCTTTAGACAAAAAGAGAAAGATTTTTCACAGCGTATGCAACAGATCAAGAATGAGATACATCAAGTTATTTATGACAAAGTTCAAGATGAGTCAATCGCAGTGCATAAGAGCATTTGATATCGTGACATAATCATGAAGAAATTACTCACAGAAGTCAAGTTCATTAAGCAAGAAGAATATGTACTTTTTGATAAAGATCATATATTCAGAGAACGTAAACAGATAACAGAAGTTATTAGAGAGAGATTTGATCTGTGTAATTCACAGAAATATTCACAGAAGAAGATCAATTCAAATTAATTTCAGTACATAAAACAAGTACTTAAGAAGCAAGCTTCTAGTTCAAAAAACTAGAAAACTCTTCAATCAATAAATTATTGAAGAAGTTTAATCAAAGATCGAAAATCAAAAGCATATTTATCTTTACAAACGACTTGACGCAGTTACAAGTCTGAGTCAAGATCAACGATCATACAGCACGTTTATTCATTGACAGTGACTGTATGAAGAACTATATGTTTTCAAAATTTGCTAGAAAAATGCAAATATCTTTGCAGAAAAAGAAAGAATCTTACAATTTGCAAAACTTTAATAAAACATTCATGAAGTATAATAACAAACTAATAGATCAAGAGACTTGACTCATTCATTTAAGACTCAAACATCATTGAAAGAAGTTACGTTTAGATGTTATGAAGCAGTCAGATAGCAATATAGTTCTAGACATATCATGACTTTGTATGATCAATTCAATGATAAATTGAGTCAATGAAACAATCACTTTTCTTCATATAGAAACGACGCGATTGCACTCAATATTGAAGTCATCAAAGAATGTGAAAATCTTCGTAATGACAGCAAATAATATGCGCAGCGAGCTGAAGAACAGCTCAGATGCACAGATGTTATGAAGCAAAGAGATTAAAAGTAATCTTGCTATCATTGAAATTTCTAAAGAATATCAGAAATATAAGATTCTGTTTGAGAAAGAAAGTGATCAAGAGACACTATTCAAACATCAATCATGAGATCATGAGATTAAGCTCATAGATGACAAGAAACTCACGAAACAGTTCATTTACTCATTGTCAATGAAAAAGCTTAACGCTTTGCAACAATATCTGAAAGAGAACATGTGAAAAGAATTCATTAAAGAATTGCAATCATCAGCAAAATACTCAATTCTGTTTATTTCGAAATTGAATGAAAGTTTAAGACTATATGTTAATTACAGAGCATTAAATAACATCATGATTAAAAACAGCTATTCGTTATTGCTCATATCTGAACTGCAGAACAGACTTCAGAGAGCACAATGATTTACGAAATTCAATATACTTGAAGCATTTAATTGAATATGAATTAAAAAAGAAGACGAGTGAAAGACAGTCTTTTGCACTCGACTAGAACATTATGAGTATTTGATCATGTCTTTCAATTTAATCAATGCTTCAATGATGTTTCAGACATTTGTGAATAACGTACTACAACGTTATTTGAATCAATTCATCATAGTATATCTGAATGATATACTAGTATATTCAAAGACGAAGAAAAAACATGTGCAACATGTTAGAAAGATTCTACAGACTTTGAAAGAAGTCAATCTGCGCATTAAGTCAGAAAAGAGTGAATTTCATGTACAGAATGTACAGTTTTTAAAATTCATAATCACGTCTTAAAGTTTAAGAATAAACTTAAAGAAGATAAAAGCTGTTACGACTTGATCAACGTTAAAGTCAAAGATCAAAGTTCAATTCTTCTTAGAATTTGCGAACTTTTATAGACGCTTTATAGAGAAATACTTCAGAATCATCTCATCACTTACGAATCTTACAAAAAAGAATATATCGTTTGTGTGAACTGAGAAAGCAGAAGAAGCTTTCAAGAAGCTGAAGAAATTATTCATCTTTCAGTCAATACTGATTATGTTTGAATCAGAAAAATCTATTACGCTTAAGATGAATGTGTTGAACAAAGCTATTGAAGCATGTATCAGTCAATCAAATAATAAGAAACGTTTGCACTTTATTGCTTATTACAGTTGTAAGCTTACAGTCGCTGAATTAAACTATGAGATACATGATAAGAAGTTACTAACTATTGTTGATTCTTTCAAATAATGAAGAGTGTATCTGAAAGAATTTAAACATCAGATTCAAGTATATACAGATTATAAGAATCTGTTATACTTTATGATCATGAAAGTTTTAAATCAAAGACAGATCAAATGATTGAAGAAATTGTCATTGTACAACTTTCAAATTCAGTATTGAAAGAAATCTGAAAACTTGAAGATTGATGTCTTGAGCAGAAGAGCAGATCACATGACAGATAAATCACAGATAAATCAGATTATCTTACAACAGAATCAGAATGATTTCATTGTCTACAATAAACAAAATGCAGCTACGCTATGAATCTACAATCAAGATCTTGAAAAATAAATAAAGCTAAAGTTAGTAAAGAACTCAGTTGCACAGAATATTATAAAGAATATCGCTGACAACGTGAACTTTGAGATAATCAACGAAATACTAACGTTTCAAGATCTCATCTATGTTTCAACAAGATGCAGACAAAAGATAATAAGTGATTATTATGAATCAATGATATACAAACATCAGAATTTGAATAAAATCATTGAAAGAATATCTAGAATCTACTACTTTTCTAAGATGAGAAAGCAGATAGAAGATATCATAAGAAAGTGCAACATATGCATTTAAATGAAGCATAGTCAACACAGACTCTATGAACTTTTGAAAAGTCTCAGCACATCAGATCATGCATAAAAAAGCATAGCTTTGAACTTTATAATCAAGCTATCAAAGTCAAAAGAAAGAGTTACAAGAACAATGTATAACTTTATATTGATGATCACAAACAGACTAATCAAGTATGAATACTTCTTGTCATACAAGAAAGCAACATTCGCAGAAGATTTAACATACACGTTTCTGAGAATGATTGTAGCAAATCATGAATTATCAAATGAGATAATTTTAAATAGAAACAAGCTCTTCACATTGAAATTCTGAAAATCATTGATGAATCAATTAAAGATTCATCATAAGCTGTTTACAGCTTATCATTTGCAGACGAATGAATAAACAAAAAGAATGAATCAAACACTGAAACAGTATTTCAGATGCTATATCAACTATAGGCAGAATGATTGAGTACAGCTACTATCAGTAGCACAGTTGACTTTCAATAATGCAACGACGAAAGTAATCAGTATGTCATTATTCTTTGCAAACTATGAGTTTGAGTCAAAGACTCTCAAGAAACCGCGTAAATTTGTATAAATAGCTCAAAAAGCTATGATACAGATTGAATAAATACATTTGTTGCACAAGAAGCTGCAGAGAAACATTCAGTTTCTAAGCAAATGCATGATTCTGTATGCGAATAAGAAAAGAAATAAAGAATTTACTTTTAAAAAGAGAAACAAAGTTTATTTACTAAGATGAAATATCAAAACAAAAAGATCAAGTAACAAGTTGAATCATACAAAAATAAAATCATTTGAAATTCTAGAAGAAAAGAAATCAATTAACTACAAGTTAAATCTTTCAACATTTATAAAAATATACTTAGTATTTCATATTTCTCTTTTGAAATCTGCAAACTTGAATTCATCAATTTAAACAGAATCTTCAGAAATTGATTCAGAAAGTCAAAATATTGAGTACAAAGTAGAAAATATATTAAATCAACAGAATATTGAAGATCAGTCTCATTGATTAATCAAGTGAAAAGATTATGAACATATTGAAGACACTTAAGAATCAAGAAGAAATCTTAAGAACTGTTAAACACTTTTGTGACAGTTTCAGTTGAGAAACTCAGTTAGTTAAAGTTTGATGAAATCTCAATCTGCTTGAAAGACACATCAAAGAAAAGATTATTTAACGATGATTCACTAATTCTTGTTTCTTCTTTTTCAAGCTTGATGATGTTTCAAAACTTTCATTCAATCATCATTTATTTCTTATTCTTTAAAAACACAAATTGATTTTGCAGATGAGTAGTTCTTGCAGAAATTTCTTGCATCTGCTTGTGAATGTTCAGCAGTTTACAAAGAACGCGATTGCATTTTGACTTTACTCTTTTTCACTTCATCATCAAAAAAGTAAAATTGCACTTACAATTGAGATGCACACACTCGATGTAATAATTGAATTCATTGTCGATACGACATTTCTTTTGCAAGCGACTGCAATGTTCACAAGAATACATGACAGCATGCTTAAAGCTCGTACGCTCGAGAAAATCTTTGCAACGTAAAATAGAGTTTTTTGTTGTGCAATGAAAAAACATGAAAGAAAAGTGATTTTCAAGATGAAAATCTTAGAAAAGAATCTAGTGTTAAAACTCTTTTGCAAATGATTAGAAAAGACAATGATTAAATAATCATTGAGTAATCAAAGTTTTGAAGTGATCACAGTGAGCATGATGAGCATGTTACTCATCTTGCTCATCTTGCTCGAGAATGATTAAAGAGATTATTCAGAGCAGAAATGACTTGACACAATTCTTTTATATTTATATAATGATGATTGTTCTCTTAGATAGAAGCTTCATGCTCAACTCATGTAATAGTTAATACAGTTTATTGTTTTAACTATTTTCAGATCTTCAGTCTAGTGATTAGTTTATTATTATACTGATCTTTGTTTATATTTTGTGTTGTTATAGAAACAATTGTTACAATAAGCATCATAACAATAAATATTCTGATCATTTATTCAGATAAATCTTAAAAAATTAACATTCAACAAAAGCATACTTTGTTTGATGATGAAACATTGATTAATCACATTCATCTTGACATTAATATTTATATAAATCTTTGTTTCTGTCTTCTGATCTTCTTGAATTACATGCTTTTTATATATAAAAGTCTTTACAAAGAGAATTTCTTGTTTTTTTCTCAATGATTTGAAATGTTCATCAAAAGCTTGTCTTTTCTTGAAATCTTGAAATGACTCATATGTAACATTGAATCAATGAGTACTTGATTTACATCAGATTTTTTTGATCTGTTCTTGATCTTTTCACTTTTACAATTAGTAAAGTAATGATTCTTTTGATTGCACATATAACATGTTATGTTGAACAAATTCTTGCTATAATGTGATGAAGTGTGTGAGCTTGTCTTTGATGAAGAGTTGAGTCTAGTTGATCAATAAGATTTCTTTTGCTTTGAATGAGTCTTTTTGTTAATTTTATCTTGATCATGCAAGTTCTCATCTTGAAATCATTTCAACAACAAGACGTGTTCTTTTTGCAAATTTGTTTTCAATCAAGCAACAAGATTGATTAATGCATCTTGTGTGATAGAAGTTGACTGCATATTAGTAATGATCACATGCAGCTCAGATCTCAACTTGATGAATAGATGAGCTCATTTATGCTCATCATTATACAACGAAAGTTGATGTTTTAGAATGCTCAAATGAGCTGCAAACGTTCATATCATCTAATCTGAACGTTGCAATGCATTTGCATACTGCTAAGTTACATCTATATCTCAATTTATTGAATCTTCAATTAAATTCAGAAGAAAGTCAATAAAATTAAATCACATTTGCTGAGCTGCAAACATAGTTTCTTCGTGATTGAATTAAAGTTTCTTTGATTCATTCTTCAAATAAATCATGCAGTATAAAATCTTTTTCTCATCACTTTCAAAATATCAAGAAGTATTTTAAAATGAGATTTCAATGTCGCGAATTCACTCTCTATATTCTTTTATGATTTTATCATGATACTTTTTCAAAGACATTGAAGATCTTTGCTTTTGCAAAATGATTTCATGATGACTTCATTTCATCATCATCAACATTATGAAGATGATGCGTAAATCATTTGAATTCTTCATGAGAGCTTGAGTAAAAACTCAATAATCTTTCTTCATTATTTCAATGACTTGCAGAATTTCAATCTTTGATTAAATAACTGTTAACTTTTGTTTCTTTTGCAGTTCATCATGTTGAAGCATTACTTATGTTAATTGTTCATCAATATCAACAAAGAATTTATTTTCTGCTTCTTTGCTTTCTGATTTCATTATGTGACGTTCATTTTCTAATATGATGTGATCAGTGATGAAACTCATCTGTACGCGATGCTGACTACAAATTTACTGTTTAACTACAGTAAAGTTTAGAAATTATTAAAAGTTTGAATGACATCAAGATGTTGCATGATAATGAAGCGCTGTGCATTGATCACATGCAGAGTTTTCGCGATCATGTGAACTTTGATAATTTCAATGTGCATGTTACAAAGCAATCTGCATGTAAATGAGAAAGTCAAATAGAACGCAGAACTACAAGGAAAATCGCTTATGAAAATTATTTGATTCAGCATCTTGTCATTGCAATGACAAGAACTGAGACAGAACACTTTCATGTTTGATCTGTTGAAAGTGATTAGCAAAAAGAACTTGAATCATGAACATTCTTTAAATTTACATGCTAACTATGTATAAATCTTGTTAAGACTGCGTGTTTGTTACTACGACATGAGCAACTCACGAGTCTCATTAAGTTTGACATGAGCAAACTCAAGAATCTTGTTAATATCATTTAACAAACATTCAGATACAGACATTCTATATGTAAATGATATGTTAATGAGAAGACTTCATTAAGAAAAGAGAGACACAAGCGAATTAGTAAAGAATGATTGAACTACGCTGTCTGATTAGAAGTGTAACATATGAACATTTTTGCAAAACATGATTGATCTGCATGAGAAAGATCTTTACAGATAATGCAAAATAAATGAGTTGCACATTGTCATGATGTCAGATTATTAACTCAATTTAGAACATAAATCATCAATATCTTAGATAATCTCGATTCATTAAATCTGTTTTGCAGTTCAATGAATCAAGTTATCAATCTAGTCATCATCATTTTAATCTAGTTTCAGCAATTCTGTTTCAATCATTTCAGTCATATGCGTGAACTTTTGCAATCTTAAGTCAATAAAACTACTGTTTAGTCTTGATTCTGCTCAATTCATGTATATAAAAGTCGAGCTTTCATTCTTTTCTTTCATTCTTTGTCTTTCATCTTATACATTATTTGATGTATTGTCTTGTATCTAGATTCTATCAAAGTAATAATAATATTAATCTTCTATATTGATAGTATTTTTAGTTTAGCTCAGTTTCTGACATTACGAAAGATTTACACTTTCTGCAACGTTTTCACATGTTGAAATCTCATCTAGTTATTCTTTCGCTTAAATGAAGTCATCTCACAATCTTTTGATTGATGATGAGCGTGCTGTCAAACAGTTTGCTCAAAGTATGATTGAAAATTCAGTTGAGATCTTTCGCGTAATGCGTGAGCTTCAAAACCAAGTTCAACAACATGATGTCATCACTTCATTCTCATTCATCGTTTTCAGTTCTTCAGTTTATATAGAGTTGAATTCTCAATCTCTTGCAATGATAGCTCAGATCATTGCACAAATCTTAAACAATTAATCTTCTCTTGTCATTCATCTCTCTGTGAACTTTGTTGCTGTCTTCATCGCTTTTAAATTCAAGAAGCTTCTTGACATATCTGAGTATGAAAGAAACAAAGATTAATTAAATGCATGAGAGCAGAGTCTGATACAGCGCATGAACGTGAACGATGATCATTACTTCTCTCATCGAGTCAAGATTGTCTATGTCGAGTCACAACTTATTATAAATAAGAAGATTCACAATTTAATGAATCAATATCGAGTCAATGATTTTTATATTATTTTCATCTTTGTAGATTGACAACATAAGTTGCATCATTGCTGTAACAATTCTTTCAAGACAGAAGATGCTCATTTATATCTTTGTAAAACTTTGAAGCAAAACATGAATAACTTTGCTGACTATTACAATCTCTTCTATCAAAAGAAAGAATGTTCTTTGATGAAATATTTCTCATTGATTGACTGTCTGAAGCGTAATGTTAATTATTTCACTTAAGTCATCATCTTCTTCTGACAAAATCTCAATGAAATTTGATCATTCATCTTTCATCAATGAGTTCAAGCATTCTCTGACATTGATGAAGAGTTTCAGCAGCTTAAACATCATCAATCTTGCTTCGTTTTCATCATCATCTTATTCATCAAAGTCAAAAACATCTCTGCATTGACTAGTAATTCTTTGAATTCAAAGATTGTCATCTCTGTGACTGTTATCTTAACAATATCTTCGTCTCTTTCTTTCTCATTTCTCGATGAGTCAATGAATCTAAGCTTTGTCATTATCATCATTCAAGATAAGACTTTGATCATTTTTGAGATCAAGAAAATTTGCAACAAGTGAAAGCTGTGCTACTACTGCAAGTTGCAACATTTGAGCAAAATCATTAAAGAATGCTCAAATAAGAAGTTCTTCACTCTGCGTATCATGAACATTTATGACAATGATGTTGTCAATATAAATGAAGAAGTCTTACTGCTTGCAAGAAAAGTTTAGTCTTTGAGCTAAGTCACGCTCAGAAATCTGTATATATATCATTTTGTTTACTAGTTTCAATCTTTTCATTCTCACTTCAATCATATAAAAAGTTTTCTGTTAAATCTGTCTTGAAACTCTTTGAATTCAATTCAACATTCAAAGATAGTCACATGATAGTATTCTGTATTTTACGTCAAGCTCAATCTAAAGTTCTCGCTCTCACTCTGATTGATAGTGAAGTCTTTGCTTATGTCTTTATGAATAAATTCTTTGCACAACAACATCATCTCTTTTTGCATCAATTAACTCATTCTTGCAGACTTTGAGAATTTGATGATCAAGTCGCTTTAATCAATGACATTACTCATGTTATTAAAATCACAATGATTCTTGATGAACACATCAAAAGACTATTCTTTTATGTCATTGAATTAAGTCAATACTTCATCATCATGAATTTATCATGACTTCATCATCACGTCATTGATGTCAATTTTGAACACAATATTTTCATCTTGTCTTTCTTCTTCTGTCTTAATTATTGTTACTCATTTCTCGTCAAGATTTATGATCTTAATCAACAAGAAGAAAATTTCTTGTTCAAAGTTAACAAAGTAGCTTTCTCTCAGTCTCGCTCTCAATTTGCTCACAAGAAGTAACTCAGTTCATGAATTACTCACAAGAAGCAATTCAGTCTACAGATTATTCACAAGAAGCAATTCAGTCTATAAATTGCTCACAAGAAGCAATTCAACACTCAGTTCGCTTGCAAAAAGCAATCTAGTTTCTCATTCACTTGAAAGAAGCAATTCAGTTTTCAGTTCGCTTGCAAGAAGCAACTCAGTTTTCAGTTCGCTCACAAGAAGCAACTCAGTTTCTCGTTTGTTCATAAGAAGCAATATAACTTCTCATTTGCTTACAAGAAGTTAATTAATACTCAGCTCATTCACAAGAAACAAATCTCATTCAATCTTATTTCTCATCTGAAACAAGAAGCTTTTAGTTATATTCTTCAAGTCATTCAAAAAGAATATTCATCAAAAATCAAGTGTTGAAATTCTTTTCTCTTTAAAACTTCTGTTGTTTCTCAAGCAGATCAATTCAATCAATCTTTTATACAACTTGACATAATTAAGTTGAAAGCTCGAAGCTTTAATCATGCTGCTCATGTCAAAAACATTGAAGTGTTTAGCGTCATTCTAAAGAAAATTGATATCTTCTTGAATCTTGAGTTAATCTTATCTTCTAGTTTAAACTCTGACAAGTCAAAATCGCGTCACGCGACTTTGATTATCTGTTCAAAAAACAGTTCAACTTTTGCTCAGTTCTCATCTCACTCTCAAGACAGTATGTATGATAAGAATCATCATTTGAATCTTCATCAAATGAAAAAGAAATTTCATTTAACTGCATTCATGACACAAGAAGATCAAGAACGTCAATTCAGTCACAATTCTATCGTTTAAATATTTTAAGTTTTTAAATGTCTTCTTCAAGAAGAACGTTGATATCTTGTCTTTGCATCAAGCTCATGATCATGTCATACATTTTAAAGAAGATGCTCAATTCTCAGTCTTTGCTTTGTACAACATGAGTCGTGATGAAATTCTAAAACTTTGTCGTTATTTGAATAAAAATCTGAACAAAGATTTCATTCAAGTCAGTCACTCTCAGATGATTGTCTCTGTTCTCTTCATCAAGAAACTTGAAGAAGAACTTTACTTCTGCGTGAATTATCAAGATCTAAATGCTATCACAGTCAAGAATCGATATTCTTTGTCTTTGATCTCAGAAATGCTGAATCATTTAAGTTGAGCTAAAATCTTTATCAAGCTGAATATTATTTCTGCATTCAATCGACTTTGAATCAAAGAAGAAGATAAAGTTCTCATCATTTTTTGCACTCGATTTGAATTATTTGAGTATTTAGTCATGCTCTTTAATTTATGTAATGAGTCTGTTTCATTTCAGAAGTACATCAACAATACTTTTTGCAAACATTTAAATAAGTTCTATACAGCTTATTTGAATGACATCTTGATTTATTTCAACAATGAACTCAAGCATGAAATTTATATCAAGCTCATTCTGCGAAAGCTGCAAGAAGCAGATCTTCAGATGAATATAATCAAATGTGAGTTTCACATCACTCAAGTCTCGTATTTAGAATTGATAATCATCATTGAAGAAGTCAAGATGAACTTTTTTAAGATAAACATCATTGTCAACTGACTCATCTTGATCAATGTTAAAGACGTTCAAAGTTTTCTAAATTTCGCGAACTTTTATAGAAGATTCATCTATGACTATAGTAGAATAGTTACTTCGCTCACTCGTCTCATTAAAAAAGATGTACTTTTTGTCTGATTTCAGAAATGTCAGATTGCATTCAACATTCTTAAGAAAGTCTTCACTTTCAAGATTATTCTTTATCATTATAATTCAGATCACAAGATTGTGATAGAAATCAATGCTTCAAACTATGTGTTTGAAGACATTCTCTTTCAGTATGATGAGAACAAGATTCTTCATTCAGTCGCTTACTTTTTGAAGAAGTATAACTCAGTCGAGTGTAACTACAAGATCTACGATAAAGAACTTATGATCATTGTTTGTGCTTTCAAGAAATGATGATCAAAGCTTAAAGACTTTATTTATTCTGTTGAGATGATCACGAATCACAAAAATCTTAAGTATTTCATGTCAACTAAGCAGTTGAGTTATCATCAAGCTCGTTGAAGCAAGTTTCTGTCTAAATTCAACTATCACATTGCTTATCATCTCAACAAGATCAATGATAAGTTAAATGCTTTAACACGTCGCTCAGAAAATCTTTTTAAAGAGAAGAATACATTTGATTCTTGACATCAATATCAACATCAGACAATTCTGAAAACTCATGTTTTAGATTTCAAGATTGTTAAGAATCTCATTCTTGATGTCTTCAACATTAAAGTCATGAAGTTTCAGTCACAAATCATCACTCTAGATTCAGTTCAGTTACATCTGTTTTCAGTTATCTCAGCACTCTTGCAAATTCTAACTTTCATGAATCTAGAAATTGAAGAATTCAACGTTGAAAACGTTAAGTCTCAGCTAAATCAAGACACTCTGAATCTTGATGAAGATTCTGCTGACATTCTCACTCAAACATTGTGAAAGCAAGTCAAAATCAATGACAAATTCACAGTTTAAATAATTGAAGTGCTTTGTAATGAAGCACGACATCACAACAAGATCTTTCTAGTCGAGCATGAAAAACATGAGAATCATCTGTACTTTCAAGAAAGAAAGTATGTGTTCAACTCAAATAAATTACGTTTTTGTATCATTCAGCTCGCTCATAATAGTGTTGTTGATGATCACTCAGAAAGAGCAAAAAGCTATGAACTGATCAGTCAAGTTTATTGATGATCAAACATTTATAAATATGTTTAACGCTTTATACAAAACTGTCACATATGCACATGTTTTAAGCTCTTTAGACAATAAACTTAAGAATGATTGTGTTTTCTTTCAATTCTTGAACGTTGTTGATATGATGTTTTCATAAATTATGTAAATTCTTTATCGCTCAATATCTTCATGAGTATCATATATAAATATGTTCTAGTTTTTGTTGATCATTTTATCAAAATGAGACATTTAATCTTCATCACTTCTATGAAAGTTGAAGAAGTTATCAACTGCTTTTATGCTTATGTTTGAAAACATCATGATTTACTTGAGTTCTTTGTATCTGATCAAGACACACAATTCATCTTCGATGTCTGAAAGCATATGTGTAAAATGCTGAAGATAAATGTCAAGTTATCAATGATATATTACTCTGAAATCAATAATTAAATCAAGAAAGTCAATGCTGTCATGAAGCATTATCTTCGAGTCTTCGTCAACTACATGCAGAATGACTGAGCTAAGTGACTTTCTGAAATTGAATTCATCGTCAATAATGCATCATCATCAATCACTTTAGCATCACTCTTCTTGATCAATTTAAGTCAGAATTCACGTCTAGACTTTAAATCTTCTGAGTCTCTGCTTAAGAATTTTACGTCTCAAGCTTGAAACAAGTTAATTAATGTTAAAAAGTTCATTAAGAAGATGAAGAAACTAACTGAGCATTTATGTGATGAGATGCTTATAATTCAGATCATTTATGAATTCAATGTCAATCTCTTTCATCGTTCTTGTTCTAGATACTTCGTCGAAAATGAAGTCTGACTAAATGCTTGCAATCTCAGCATCGCTCGCTTTGCTGTCAAGTTAGATGATCATAATGTTGATTTCTTCAAGATCAAGCGTGTCTTCAAGAACAATTTTCTGATCATTGAGTTAAATCTTTCAACATTCATGAAGATTCATTCAATCTTTCATGTCACTCTTCTGAATCATATTGCAAGTGATTCTCTTTTAAGTTAACATCAGAAATGTTAAGAACTCATTATCATCAAGAATAATGAAAGATTCTGATATATAAACAGCATACTAAACTTTAAGTGTGATAAATGCTATAATTCATCTCTGCTCAAGTATTACATTGATTGAGAAAATTACTTCTTTACTTGAGAGTCTTTTCATCTTCTGAATAATTGTGAGCAAGCGTTTAATAAATATCATCTCGTTAACTCTGTTGTCGAAGAATCACATGTACTGTCGTGTGTGATGTCTCAATGTCAATGTCAAGAACTTTAAGTTCAATCTTCATCATTTTAATTCAATTTTGATCTGACTCAGATCTTGTTTAAATTTGACTCAGACATCTTGTTTAAATTTGATTTAGATGTGACTCAGATGTATTTTAATTTCATCTGTGCATTATTACATTAAACTGCATTTCGTCTTTTTCTTACTCAGATTTGACTCAGATCTTGTCTAGATTTGACTCAGACATCTTGTTTAAATCTGATTCAGATGTGACTCAAATGTATTTCAATTTCATCATGCATCATCACATTAAAATGCATTTCATCTCGTTTCATTCTTCAGATATCTTGCTCAGATCTGACTCAAATGTAACTCAGATTTATTTTAGTCTTATCTGTACTTCATCACATTAAAATGCATTTACATCAATTTTCATCTCATTTCAATCTTTATTTTCAATTCTTTCTCATCTCATCTTGTTTCTTCTCATCATTTCACAGAAGCTCAATCTTGAAGAAAGAAGCTACTGTCATGATGTCAGATCATCAACTCAATTTAGAACATAAATCGTTGATATTTTAAATAATCTTGATTCATTGAATCTGTTTTGCAGTTTAATGAATCAAGTCATTAATTTAGTCATCATCATCTTAATCTAGTCTCAGCAATTCTGTTTCAATCATCTCAGTTGTATATGCAAACTTCTGCAATTTTAAGTCAATAAAACTACTGTTTAGTCTTGATTCTGCTCGATTTATGTATATAAAAGTTGAGCTTTTGTTCTTTTCTTTTGCTCTTTGTCTTTCATCTTATACATTATCTGATGTATTGTCTTGTATCTAGATTCTATCAAAGTAATAATAATAATATCAGTCTTTTATATTGATAGTATTTCTAGTTTAGCTCAGTCTTGAACACACATCTTACAAGTGAAGCAAGCATCTGCAAGACGTGATATACAATGACAACAACTGTCAATCTTAAGAAACTTATTTCTTCACTGAGTTTTGACTCTTGAATGTCTTGATGATAGAATCAATCTCTAGTCGAAGACATCATCTGTATAGCTTGAGAGAACAGTAGTGTATGTTGATGTGATTAAAGAAGAAATCGACTGTGATATGCATGCATATCGCTGACGAAACGTCTGCAACTCATGCTTAAGAAGTAAACTGTCAAAATCTGAGCAGTGAGAGATTTTGCTCATCTTGAACTGTGAATCTGCTGCGAGAAACTATCTCTTACTAAGAGAGAAATCAGCATAGAGATCGTGTTTTATGTATGTTGCATGCAACGTATGCAACATATTTTCGATAGACGAAACAGAAATTGAAACGACAGTGATATTTACGTATGAACTCGTTAAATGCAGCAAAGCGACAAGCATTTCAGACAAAATTATCATAACGAAAGCAAAACTGCAAGCTATTAGCGATGCAATCATAATGTGCAGCAAAAAAGCACTCAAAAACAGCGAAATTTGAGTGTACATGAACAGTCAAATGACTTTGCAAAGACTAAACACAAAGAGCAACGTCAATGTGAAGTTATTCAATGACATACGACAAAACTTGATCAATTTACGTCAGAATCAGTGTCAAATTCGCATACAGTGAATATCGAGTTGCAAGAACATTATTGAAAACGAAAAAGCAGATCAATTGATCAAAAGTGCTGCTCAAGAATTATCAGTTATCAACAACATGAAAGCAATCATCATAAGCTTCGTCAAAAAGCAAATTTGCAAAGAGATGAAATTACAATGATTAAATGTCTGAAAAAGCAGCATCAAGAAGAAAAATCAGTATCAAAAGCACATATTGAACGTGAATCTAAGTCAGAAATTACTAAAAGAGCTTAGAAAAATCAATAGACTAACGTTTTCAATCTTTATTCAGTTGAAAATGAGACATGACTATTTCAAGAGCTATTTGCATCGATTATCAGAGAATAATTTGAACAAATGCTATGAAACATGCAATGCAAGTCAAACGTCAGAGCATTTACTACTAAATTGCAAGCATTATAGATCAGAGCAGATAAAGCTTAAGAAAAAGACTCAGCTCAAAAACACAGACATTATATTGACGCTGTTCATCATCAAAATCGAAAGAATCGCAACACTAGAGTATTTGAAAAATACTTGAATTACAACGAGAAAATGATTATTAGAAACGAAAGAGTAGAATGCGAAGAGTGCAAAGAAACGAAGAAAAACGAAAGTACGATTGCGAAAGTTTGAGCGAGAGCGCTTGTATGTGCAAACTATCGATGTGATTGATCAACGAGAAGATATAAAGCAGCAACTTTGATCAGATTACATGTAACTTAGCATACATACAGCATCTAGACAGTGTCATAGTCATAGACTGCATGCACTTAATGAAGAAATAAAACAAAACGCTCATTTGTTCATCAAATATTAGCAAAGTCTTTCAATCTTTTAAAAAGTTGCATGTTCATTCAATTATGTAGCTTGATGTTCTTTTCATCTTCAACATATGCAGAAGTTTGATGTGTGAGACTTGATTAAATGCTTCAATAATGTTTAAACTTAGCATGAACATTACATATTTAATTTTGCAATCTCATACTGTGTGAACTTGATTTATCAGTAAATTTAACATCAAGATCATGAATCACTTATGTCTTGCTCTCATTTAAGCATTAAATAACATGCAATGAGTTTCAATTATATCACTCAATCTTTTGATCATGATTGACTTCAGAGCTTTGTTCATGATATCAAGCAAAGCAATGAATCAATACATCTTTGAATTAATATAAGCATTTTTCTTTGATTTGCATAGTACTATTGTCTGAGTCTTTTTGAACTGCTTCAAATGATACTTGTATATCATGCATGCGTTGAATAATTTCATCAATATTGAAGTCAGTTCTGCAAAACTCACTTAAAGCACTCTGTTTAAAATATTTGAAATGTTTGATGCTTTGTCTGCTTTTACTTATCCGATTATTTGCTTCACTTCATTTTTTGTGATGTGTGAATTGAATGAGACTGTCAGAAATATGAATGACTTTGTAATATTATTAACATTTGCTTGAAAAGATGAAAGAAAGAACTTTTCTCGCAGTATCTTGATTTTTTTCTTGAACGTTATTATCATATAATCAATGTCACTTCACTTCAGTGATGAAAACTGAGAAAGAATTTTAGATAGCTGACTTTTGATTCTAGCTCATTTTGCAAAGTATCATATTGATTTAAATGCTTCACTCAACTCATGCATTTATAATCTGAAGTGTGCACATTTCGTTTATTATATAATCTTGTTTTTATGATTGTTGTGCTTCAGATATTCATTTTACACTTTTAATATATTTTGCATTTTTCATATAATTTGCAGTCATCTTGATTTCATTACTACTTTGAAGCAACTTTGATTTCAAAAGTCTTTTACTCAATTTGATGACTTTATTAAGAAAGTAGATTTCTCAATGATTTTCTGTAATCATGTCACGCTGTCATCTACTAAAGTAGATGCTGATCACTCAAATGATGTACATCTCTCAAATGACGTTTTTTTTTCTTATGTATTCAATCTTCTTTCATCTTAATCACACAATCACATCATGTCTGAATACTATATCAATTTGAAGTATTGTATAGAAGAGATTACAGATGCATTTCATGACAATGAATACAAGTTTGCAAGCATTGCAGCTCAGACATTTGAAGTTTCTGTTTGAATGCTTCAAAGACGACTAGTCAAAACTCACATCTCATTATTTGAATGAAAATCACATGAATATGTTCTGAATACTGAGCAAAGAAAGACTATATATATATATTTGACACATCTGAACAAGCTGTTGATTTCTGCTTGACTGAGACATCTTCAAGAAGCAGCAAATTTTCTACTGCAGCAAATAAATTTCATGAATTCTTCTTGAGTTAAACAGCACTGATCAGTACGATTTCTACAGCAAAATTCTCAGTTTTTCAAGAGAAAACAAACTTCTTTTGTTGCTGATAAAAAGACTTCTCTGACTGTTGAGATGACAAAGCAACATTTCTACGATTTTCAAAATGTGCTGATCAAATATGCAATTCAATTGAATGACATATGAAACATGAATGAATCAGACTTTCATATCAAAGTTGAAAGAGATCATTTAGTGATTACATTGATCAAAAAGAGATCTCTTCGTGCAATTAATTCAAGAATGAAAAATTTAGTGAGCGATGTAAAAATGATTAATGCTGAGAAAGAAAAGATTTTTCTCATGCTCATTATTTTTGAAATCAACATTTTGAACAAATGAGTGCAGAAAAACGATCTGAATGACGATTTGTTGCTTGCTACTACTGAATTCAAATATTTGAATGATGAAAAGATCTTTGACTGACTGAAGCACTTCGATTTTCATAGTCAAAAGACTCAGATAGAAGCTCATAAACTTCTGATCATGAATAACTACAAGTCTCATCTTATCTACGAGTTTCTACAGTACGTCAATTTTCATAATATCATGATATTCACTCTTTCTTTGCATTCTACATACGTTACGCAGTCATTGAATGTAAGAATATTTCAGCTCATGAAGCATTATCATTCAAAGATGATTGATGAGATAATTCAACTTGAATCAACAAGTTTCAACAAACAGAACTTTCTTGCTTTCTTCATCAATTTACGAGTCAAGATCTTCATTGAATTGAATATATGATCAACTTTCAAACAGACTGAGCTTGTTTCATATTCATCAAAAGTGATGCTGAAAAAGATGAAAGTCTGACAATCTCTTGAGTCAATCTCTTCATGAGACTCTTTTCTATTCTTCTTCTTTATAGAAATCACTTTGCATGAATCTAAAAAGATTCAGAAGTTTGATACAGAGCTTTAAAATGATTTAGATAATTACAATATATCAAAGAAGCTACGCGAAAAATTTGATTAATATATAAAGAAATTATTAGTGAAAGTTAGCTCGCTTGCTTTGATTGAACGTGACATTGAAGCGACTCACAATCACAGTAAAGCAAAGACTAAAAGAAACAAACTTGATGAATCTGTTGTTCAAAAGAGAGAGATAATAATTGTTTGATAGACAAGAAATAAAATCACTGTTGAGATGAAGAAGAAGCGAAAAAAACGAGTTCAAGCATTGAAGCAAGATTATCAGAAAACAGAAGCACAATGAATATTAAAAGATCATGCAGAATGTTGAGCAATTCTCAAGAGAACTGTTTCAAATCATGAAATGAGTAAGAAATGCAATTGCAGACACACTCACTTAAATGACAATTTTCTCATTGACGAAGTCAGAATGCTTTAACATCATCACAACAGCGCAAAATAAAGTGAAGATGATGTTTCAGACTCACTTTTCATCATCTTCAGAGATTCTCATGCTGAACACAATAGACTTCAAGTATTTGCTCTTGATTAAAAATGATGTTTCACTGATACATCATAAAATTAAAAGAGTCATCTACAAAGTGATATTTGACAAGACATTGAAACATACAAGATATACAAATAAAATAATGCGCAGATTCATCAATGATGTATCAGAATAAATATGCTTTCTCTTTAAAAGATGTTTATAGAAAAGAATATAATTAATTTAGTTCAAGAATGCAGTCACAATAGTGATGCAAAAGTCAAACAAGAAAGATTATTTCAATGCAAAGATATATAAATCAATTGTGTTATTTAACACATTGAGTAAAATATTGAAATTCATTGTATTTAAACATTTGTAAAATATCATAAAAGCTTGCAACTTAATATTGAACATTCAAATGAAAGTTTGCAAACACAGATCAACAAATACAACTTTGCAATTAATTACAGAAAAGATACATACTGTGTAAAGTGACATAAGAAGAAAAGTAGTCTTATTGCTGAGTCTAAATAAGAAGAATGCATTTAACAATGTGATGCACAGCAAACTTTTACACAACATGAAGAAGAAAAAAGTTTCTAGATTGCTTCTCAAGTTTGTGAAGAACTTTCTGAAAGATTGATGCATCACGATCACAATTAATGATTACACGACGATGAAATACAATGTGAACATTAATATATCACAAGACTCTTTGCTATCATCAATATTATATTTGTTTTACAATGTGAACTTGTTAAAAGTATGTGATGATATCAAGTTGAAAACTAACTTCACAAACTTCATGAATGATGTTAATATCTTGATATACAAAGAGTTTATAAAACATAATTGCAAAGTTCTTAATGAAATCTATGATAAATGTGAACAATGATCAAAAACGCATGACATCAAATTCTTAATGACAAAGCATAAGTTGATTCACTTTACAAAAACTTTTAAATGATTTAATATGAAAGTTGATGTAAAATTAATGAAACATCAGATTAACTTGAAATCAAATATCAGAGTCTTGAGAGTTCAACTGAACTTCAAGCTGAAATGAGTGATTCACATGCATCATGTCAAAGCAAAACTAGTGATTAAACAAAAAATCATGCAGACAATCATCAAGTCTATTTAAAACTTGTCAATGATGATGAGTAAATAAATATACTTCGTGATAACGCGCTCTTTGCTTAGTCATGAAGTCATCATATGATATACATCACAAAGAGTGAAAAATCATTGAAAGAGTTTGAATGTCAAGCTGAGATCAGTGCAAGAAAGAGCATTGTGACAGATCATTAATGTTTATCATGCAACATCAATAAAGATTCTACAGATGAAAATAAACATGAATTCTTGAAAATCAGATGAAGTTATCAAGATGATAGTGCATTGAATTTGTAATGACTTGACATCAAAAAAAGATTGAAAATCAAAGTTGCATAAAACATCTTTACAGTTGAAGTGAAAGTGAATGAAAGAAACATTCAAGCAAACGAAGATGAATTGAAGTCATCTTTATACAGTGATTCTCTGATCAGAGTTATTGAAGATAGTTATAGTTGCAAATAAGAAAATTTCAATAAAATAACATAATTTTGATACATTTGCATTGAAGTGAAGAGTTTACTCAAATAATAACGACAGCAAAGATGATGTTACAATGATCATGATGAGAATGAACTGAGAGCTAAATAAAAGACTGAAGAAATTGACTTTAGTCATCACTCATCATAATGAGTTGAAAGAGTTAGTCGTGAAAGCAAAACATCTTGCAGATGTAGTGACAGCAAATCAAGAGTATCATGAAAAGATATACAAAATATACAGTGACAGTCAAATCTCTTTGAAAGCAGTGAAAGTCATGACATCAACAAAAGATCAGACACGTCTGCAATGAGTTCAAACTGCACATGAGAACATTTAATTTTAAAAAGTCACGCTGAAGTTACATTGAATGATAAAATATGCAGAAGTGCTTGAAAATAAAGCAGCAGACAAAATGATTAATGATGTACATAAGTTGTCTCTATCGTTGATCAAACATCAGCACATTGAAATGATAATGCAACTGACACTCATACAAAAATAGATCAGATAGACATGAAGAATAGTTTGAAGAGAGAAATTTAACACAGCTCATTTTCAATATTTGACATCAAAGATGATTCATCAGCATTTGCATCTACATAAAAATCATGCAAAGTCTCACAATGCATTGTTGATGCAGTTATGCATGAGAAAAATTGACTTCAATCAATTTCTACATGAAAAACGAGTATTTGATGTCGCTATTGCAATGTGCAAGTGTAACAGAGATTGAATGTTGATCAAGCATGTTCTATTAACATGTTTTAAATGAAAGATAGAATGAAAGATGATGCAATGTAAAGAAAACATCATGAACTTGAGAAAACTTCTAGAAATCATGAGCATGATGACAGTGATCATTCAAATGATATTCTTGACAAGCATACTAAATCAATTTCAGACTGTGACATCATTGAAGAGTCAGATGAAAGAGAGAAAAAGTAAAAAAGAAATAAGTTCATAAAGTTCTTGCATTGAGAACAGTTACAGTATAGAGTGCAGAAAAAAGCGATAGTAGATACAAAAAGAACATTACGCTAGCACAAAGCTTGCTACATTATATAAAATCTTGCATAGATTCATAATGAGTGTTGAATTGAGTAAGAATTAAAAAAAACATATTTATGATTTTTGAAAAATCTGTTCAAAGAATTTCTTTTGAATTTCTTTTATTTTTTTTCTATTTATTTTTTTAATCAGAATTTTGCATTTCTTGCATAATAATAATAAATCATCTTTGAATCATTATTCTTTCACTGTTACTTCGTCTTTTACTACATTAATTCATGATAACATTTTAAATGTAAAACATGTACTTTTTTGATTAACAACAAGATTTATCTGTACATGATATCAATTATGAATCTTTTGATTCTATTCTGTGTTTAAATAGAAGTCAGAAGAGTCAAGAAATTTCAATTCAACACAGTTTGAACAATGTTAAAATGTTGCATGATCAGAAAAGTCATCATGCAGAGTTTTCACTCATGTGACAGCATCTTTCTCTAACAGTCACAATCAATCTATAAAGAAGATTAATGACATGTCAATGTCAGTAAGAGATGAAAAGATACTATTAGTGAAAAAGATAACTCAGATGAAAAGTCTGCAAATTGTGATTACAAGTGATCAAAGAATTTGTGACTCATCAACTATGTTGATATTGAAACATCTTCATTACATTGACAATGTCATTAAGTAATTGATGAAAAGATATCAGATAAAATAGTCATCTTAAGTATTAAGAATCATGATTACAATGCTTGAAAAAGTAGTGATTCATCAATCACGTTGATATACTGAAAGAACTTGAACTCATCTTTTTTACTTGATGTCAAGTCATTCATTTATTCACATGAAAAATTGAGAGCTCAAGAAAACAATCAGAATGCATTTTCTTTCATTGATTAGAGTCAAACATTGAATGATTGTGATCACACATTTATACTAACAATTCATTCAACATTTATGTAACATAAGTCAAATCAAAAGAAGAAAAGAGTTACTCAATATAATTACACTTTATTTTCTCATCATGTGCATCTCTCTTTCATCACATATTTCTCTGCTCAATGAATGACAATCATTAAGTAAGAAAACACAGCTCTACATACATTACAATCATGAGCATTATGAATGCAAAGAAAACATCTTTCATCTTCAAATCAAGAATTGAATCAAAACATCATTGTATAGAATATCATTAATAAAGAGCAAAGCAAAGATGATGCATCATAATCAAACAATACAGACACTTTCATCAAGAGTTTATTCAAGCATCACATGTTGAATAAAAGCTATAGATTTATTACTTGATAGCACAGTGTCAATCTTATTGTTTCAACTGCGCAAAGTAATCATATAGATGATGAGTAATTTTCTCTTTCAGAGAGTTTTGTTCACTTGATATAAATAGCATAAAGTCTCTCATGAGTTGAGTCTAAATCAATGTCACAAGAATGTATGAATTACAATCACAATCACATATACTTCTTTATATTTGTAATTAATTATTAAAAAGTTGAATGAACATTTTCAACTTTTATACATTCTTTATAATAAATAATTTTTTTTATTTCTTCAAGTTTTACATGCTTATGCAGTTTAAAACTATGAAAAATGATGCTATCTATTTAAATAGTAGCATTGAAGCGCTGTGTATATGCTAAATTACATGTAATTTAGTCATAATTGTTGCTGTATATTTTCTTATTAAACAGTCAGATCATTAAAGTGCGCATATGAGCATGCAATATGTTTATATAATCATGTAATCATATAAATAAATCGAAATTGTGAAAGCTGATCACTTCAATGTAAACTTTCAAATTTGCTGTTTAATCATTTAGCTGAGTGAGCTAAACAAGCAATTGATGTGTTGTGAAAGTTGATCACTTCAACATGAACTTTCATTCACTGTTTGATCATTTAGTTGAACAGATTAAATGAGCTTTGAATTGTTTATGAGCAT